>JAESFO010000357.1_pt1 | contig 56067 bp, 47 predicted proteins | sample 9269421 | NCBI WGS metagenome assembly JAESFO01 (sample SAMN14502839, study PRJNA617101) | algae metagenome | isolation source: Nostoc desertorum CM1-VF14 and co-occurring heterotrophs from rocky... | place: USA: Clark Mountains, San Bernardino, California | collected 2000-06-05 | reverse complement strand
GGCCGCATGGTCCACGGCCAGGCGCTGGGCTACGATTTCCTCCACGTCGCCGTCGACGACCACTCCCGACTGGCCTACGTCGAGGCCCTGCCCGACGAGCGTGACCCGACCAGTGCCGGGTTCCTGCGCCGCGCCACCGCCTGGTTCGCCGATCACGGCGTGCCCCGCGCGCGGGGTCCTGACCAACAACGCCCGTGTCTACCGGGCCGGCCGCGGCTGGACCCAGGCCTGCGCCGAGCTCGGGATCAGCCGTCGGTTCACCCGCCCGCACTACCCCTGGACGAACGGGAAAGTAGAACGGTTCAACCGGACCCTGCTCGATGAGTTCGCCTAAGCCCGCCCCTGGTTGTCCGACACCGATCGGCTCGCCGCACTCGACGACTGGGTCCATGCCTACAACACTCGACGAGCCCACTCCGCCATCGGCGGTTATCCACCCATCGCCCGACTAGCCGGCTAAACCCGGTCAACAACGTGGTGGGTCACCACACCTAGGGGCGACGCGGGCGCGGACACACCCGAGGACGACGAGGGCGGCGGCCCCGGTGATGGCTCCCTCGACCGCCGGCCCAACACGGGCCGCCGGAGTGATGTCGCTGCGCAGCGGGATCGATTCCACCAAAGCAGCCGGATCGAACAGCCCCGACTGGGCGAGGACCGTGCCGTCCGGGAGGATGACCGCACCGACCCCGCTCGTCGTCGGCACGACGGTTGCTCGCCCGAACTCGACCGCACGTACGCGGTCGACGGCGAGCTGCTGATAGGTCATCTCCGTCCGCCCGAAGGTGGCGTTGTTGCTGGGAACCGCCAGCATCTGGGCTCCGGCCAGAACGCTGTCCCGGACGAGATCGTCGAAGATCACCCCATAACAGGTGGCCGCGCCGATCACCGTGCCCGCGGTGGCGACCACGCCGCTGCCGTCACCCGCGGCGAAGTCGCTCGACCGGCCGAACAGAGGGCTGAAGGTGCGGAAGAACTCCTTGAAAGGCACGTACTCACCGAACGGTTGCAGCCTTCGCTTGTCGTGCACAGCCCCCGGACCGCTGTCCGGTTCCCACACGATCATCGTGTTCGTCGGCTCAGCCTCCGGCGGGGTGAGGACGGCACCGACGAGTATCGGAGCCTGGATCGCCCGGGCTGCGCGATCGACTGCGGCCCGGGCATCGGGATTGCGCAGCGGATCGATGTCCGCCGAGTTCTCTGGCCACAGGACGACCTCCGGCCGTTCCTCCCTGCCGACGGTGACATCTGCAGCAAGCTGCTCTGTGCGACGGACGTAGTTGTCGAGCACGGCTCGGCGCTGGGAGTTGAAGTCGAGCCCTGATCGGGGCACGTTGCCCTGCACCGCAGCGACCACTATCTGGCTGTCGGGACGGGCGTGCGCGGTGGCGAGTGGAGATGCGATCACGACGATGATCGGCACGAACACCACGCAGAGGGCGACGGGCATCGGGCCGGCGTAGTGAACCGTCGACCGAATCAGCTCGAGCAGCGCGAATCCGGACAGGACGACGACGAATCCCAGCCCCGGTACACCGGCGAGCGTGGCTACCGGGGTGAAGATCCCCTCGGCCTGACCGAATCCGACGCGACCCCACGGAAATCCGCCGAACGGGATCCTGCTGCGAGCAGCCTCACCTGCTGTCCAGACCGCAGCTCCGGCGAGCGGCCACCACCAGCGATCCGGCAACGCTCCGACCGCACCGCCGGTCGCTGCAAGGAACAACGCTTGGAATGTAGCCAGAACGAGCCACGGCATCGGACCGACGAACTCGCCGATCCAGGACAATAGCGGCACGAAGAACGCGAGCCCGGCCAGCATCCCCGATACAGCGCCGCATCGCGCTCCCCCGCCACGCCAGGCGAAGCCGATCGCCAGGAACGCGACGGGCGCCAGCCACCACCAGTCGCGGGGAGCGAACGTCGAGTACAGGACCAGCCCACCGCCGACCGCAGCGAGGGCCGAGCCCAACGAACCCGCCGACGCCTGCCGACGACGGCGTGCCACGGACCGGTCGGGCGTGGCGGCCGTCATGGCTCCCTGGCCTTTGCGGTCATGTTCTGCTGATCGACGTGATCGACCGGTTCCACCTGCACGGCGGACCGGGTGACTCCCGCTTCGGTCAGTACCTCGCGCGCCTGGTCCAGCACTGGATGGATCCGGTCGTCCGAGCGGACGAGGACGTGCACGCTTGCAGCCTCCACGCCCGAGGTGATCGTCCAGATGTGGAGGTCGTGCACCTCGGTTACGCCGCAGATCGCACGTAGCCGCCGCTCGACCTCGGCGACGTCGATCTCGGGAGGTGCGACCTCCATCAGGATCCTGAGGGCGTGGCGCATCAGGACGTAGGTGCGGGGCAGGATGAACAGTCCGATCGCCGCCGCAACGATGGTGTCCGCGTACATCCACCCTGTCGACCAGACGATCGCCGCCGCCACGATGACCCCGATCGACCCGATCATGTCCGCCATGACCTCGAGGTAGGCCCCCTTCACGTTGAGGCTCTCCCGTGCACCCGCGGCGAGCAGGCGCAGGCTGATCACGTTGACCACGAGCCCGAACACCGCGGTCACGAGCACCGGTAGGCCCGCGACCTCAGCAGGATTGGCGAGCCGGCGCACTGCCTCCACGAACACGTAGGCGGCCGCCGCGAAGAGCAGCAACCCGTTGATGACGGCTGCGAGCACTTCCAGTCGATAGTTGCCGAAGGTGCGCTGCGTGGCACCGGGGCGGTTCGCCAGGACGACGGCTACCAGCGCGAGACCCAGACCGAGCACATCCGTACCCATGTGCGCGGCATCGGAGAGGAGCGCAAGTGACCCCGAGCCCAGGCCGACGACGATCTGGACGACCATGTAGCCGCCTGTCAGCAGGAGCGCCGCGGTCAGGCGCCTGGTGTAGGCACTGCCAGCAGTCGCCGATCCGCCAACCCCGTGCCCATGGCCGTGTCCCATCGATCTCCCATCAATGTATGCGAATGTTTGCATGCTAGCGGATCACGCACGCATAGTGCACGCCACGACACCGGCCCGCCGCCGCTCCCCCAGCATGATCCGCTCACAGCTTCGACGCGACCGATCGTCGCGGCCGAGCGCCCGATACGTCGGAAGAGTGCAGTCCGACCGGTACCGTCGATCTCGGAACGGTAACGACCTACCCGAGGTCGTGGTGTCCTGCTCCCCTGCTTTCGGATGCCGCCGATTCCGCTCGACGAAGGGCGATCCACTGTGCCGAGGCACCATCGCGCCAGCGTGGGACCCGGTCGGCATTCCCCGAGCCGACCCGTTCCGGCCCGCTCGCGTGTAACACGAGACGCTCCTGCATCGCAAGGACTGGGCCCGGTCCGACACCGTGGCAGCAGCGCGGTCGGGATCCTGACCTCGGCGGTGGCTGGCGGTGGACTCGTGGCGGGTCACGTATCGCTGGGGGACGGCACGGTCCACATCGAGGACCTCGCCCTGCAGGCCTTCACCGCCCCGGTCACCGAGACGGCGTCTCCACCAGTGCCGACGCTGCCCGTCGCACCGGCTCCGTCGGACGGGGTGACGCGGGCGCTCGCCGACCTGCCCACCCCTCTGGACATCGACGCGATCACTCGCGCGGCGACCACCGCGGTCGACGAGGCGGAGCAGATCCGCCGGGATGCGGAGCGGGAGAGCCCACCGGATAGCGGCTCCGGCGACGCGGGTGGCGGACCGGGCATCTGTGCTGCGGGCACCGAGGGGTTCGGCGCCGTGGCGACTGGCACGGCCACGGCGGGCGAGAGGCTCCGCTGCATGTTCGGCGTCGACACCGTCTACGGGGTCGCGGGCCGCGCTAATGCCTCCGACCACCCCAAGGGCAAGGCACTCGACTTCATGGCCGATCGTGCGACCGGTGAGAAGCTCGCCGAGTACGCCCGTCAGAACATGGACGAACTTGGCATCAGTTACGTGATCTACCGCCAGCGCATCGACACAGGCAGCGGCTGGGAGATGCAGGAGGACCGGGGCGGCGTCACCGCGAACCACATGGACCACGTTCACATCTCGTTCGACTGACCGCCTCACGTGCCGTCTCGCTGCGGGCCGAGAACGTCTGGGATGTCCTCCTCCCTGGACAGCCACCACGGCTGGATGGTCGGACCGTCGCCGTAAAGGCGGTCGAGCTGACGATCCGTCCGACGCGCTGCGCGTTCGTCCGAGGCGAACCACTGGCGGACGAATGCTCCGATGAGCCCGATCGCCGCGATGTCCCCGAAGCCCCAGAGGATCGCGCCGCCCAGGTGCTGGTCGTCGAGCAACGACAGTCCCCAGTCTCGGCCCAGTGCTTCGTAGTAGTCCGCGGCGAACAACGTGCTGGTCATCATGATCGGGACGCCGAGAAGGATGTGCAGGGGCCCCATCCCGACGACCAGGATCATTTTCAGGCTGAAGCGGACGCGATGCGGTGTCGGATCGATCCCGAGCAGGGCCCAGTAGAAGAGGAAACCGACAGCTACGAAGTGCAGGTGCATCACGTCGTGCACCCACATGTTCGTCAAAGAGAGCTCGTAGAGCGGCGTGTAGTAGAAGGCAAACTGTGTGACGGCGAAGATCCCGAAAGCCGCTGCGGGGTGGGAGACCAGCCGGCTCCAGTGGCTGTGCAGGGTTGCCAGGACGACTCGGCGCCCCGTAGCAGGCAACGCCCGCAGCGCTAGGCTGATCGGAGCGCCGAGCACCAGCCCCACCGGTGCGATCATCTGCAGCACCATGTGCTGGATCGCGGGTACGGAGAACAGCGCGCGGTCGTAGACACCGAGGAACGACGCCGTGCCGACCACCGTAAGCCCGACGCCGAGCAGGAAGAACGCGGTACGTCGAGGCGCCCATGCATCACCGCGGCGGAGAAGATGCCGCACTCCCCAGAGGTAGAGTACCCCGGTCAGTGCCAGAGGCACGAGGACGACGCTGTCGAACGTCCAGCTGAACAGCATCGTCTCGACTGTCAATGGTGGCGGATCCTGAGGTGGTAATCCTGCGGGAACGGTGTGGATCATGGGGTGGTCACTCCCGTCGGGTCGATGCCGGGACCCGGTTCCCGGCCCCACGAACGGACGACGACCAATGCCGCGGCTACGACCGCGAGGTCGGATACGAGCCATGCCAGGACGGCGCCGTGGCGTTGTCCTGCGAGCAGGTCCGGGATGAACGGCATCGCCACCGCGGCATAGAACGAACCCGCCACTGGCTCGGCGCGCAGGAGGAGCCAGATCGCGAAGGCCGAGTGCAGCATCATCACCGCGAACAGAAGACCCAGCCGGACGAACACCGGCGGCTCGGGGTCCCTGGCGCCGAGCACTGCGCGAAAGAGCAGGGTGCCGGTCGCGAGAGCGAGGGTATTCATGGCTGGATGTGACCAGTGCTCTAGCACTATCGCGTCGAACAGTCCGGTGGCGTACACACCGAATAGCGACACGGCTGCTGCCGTCCACGCGACCGCAGGATTGTGGAGCGCCCGCATCGGCCCGCTCTCGAGCAGCGCGTCGATGCGGTCGCTCGCTCCTGGGTACGAGCCGCACCGGAGCAGCGTCAGCGGATGCCCCCAGACCAGGAGCACCGGGGCGACTGTGGCGAGCAGCGCGTGGCCGACGAGATGGACTCCGAACACCGCGGTGGAGAAGGCGCCGATTCCCGACGACGTCGCGACGAGGACCGTCAAGCAGCCGGCGGACCAGGCAAGACTTCGGTGACGTGGCCAGCTGCCGCCGCGGCGTCGCAGACGGCTGACCGCGGCCATGTAGACGACGGCCCCGATGACCGCGGCCGGGGCGAAGAGAAGGTCTACCCGCCAGAGACCGGCGATCTCGGCCCACCCCATCCGGTCGGGCAATTCGTAGCCGAGCAGGAAGACGAGCCGGTCTGCGTCCAGTGGCTCGGGGATCTCTGCACCTGGGGGGATCAGTCGCGTCATCGCTGCGCCCGCAGCTGTCGCAGCGGTGAGGGTGATCAGCTCTATTACGAGCCCAAGCCGCCCGGAGCCGCGTCGCCTGCTGCCGCGGGCGACGGCCAGCCCCGCGATCAGGGCCACGGCACTGGCCGCGACAAGCAAGCCGTATTCGCTGGTCAGCCCGTCGACCCCGACGTCGAGTGCGAACGGTACGGCGCCCGTCATCACCAGGACGACTCCGCCGGCAATGGCAAGGCGATCGTGACGTCGCATTGCGTGCTCACCGACCTCGCCCCCACGACCGAGCCACCAGATCGCCAGCGTGCTCCCGATCCAGAGTGTGGCGGCGACCGTGTGCACGGTGACGGCGTCTCCGTACCAGTCGTGCGAACGCTCAGAGTTCGACGTCGCGGTGGCCGGGGGCACGATCAAACCGGCGAGAAGGACTACGAACACTCCCGTCGCACCACGCCAGGTGAGCACCGTCCCGGCGGCCAGGCCGGCCGTTCCGACCATCAGTGCTGCGATCACCCACCCTGCCGCTGCATCGATGGTGAGCAGCGCCTGGACGAGCGCCGGTGGGTTCTGCAGCAGTCGTCCGGGCCCGATCCCGATGGACTCCGCGATCGTGAGCAGGGCGACGGCGATCGCGGAGGCAGCGAAGATCAGACCCGCGGGACGGACCACCTGCAGCGCGGCGTATCCCGTCGGGCTCAAGGCACCTCGGGCAGTGCCCGGTGCGTGGACGACGGCGGCGAGCAGGCCGGCCACCGCCACCGACGCCGCGCCGATCGCCAGTGTGCGGGCCAACGGTTGACCAACTGAGGCCGTCACGCCCAGCGAGCGATAGCCGAATAGGACCGCGATGTCGGGTGCCACTGTGGCCACCGTAAGACCTGTGAGCACGGCGACGGGCACCCACCAGGCGAGCCAGGACCAGCCGGGCCGCATCGCGAGGGCGATCGTTCCGGTCCGAGTCACGGCCTGGTCCCAGGTGATGTCCTGGGCGTGAACCGGCGGAGGCTGAGGCTCTGCGACACGACGAAGACCGAGGACAGGACCATGGCCAGTCCCGCGATCAGCGGGCTGAGCAGGCCGGCGACGGCGAGGGGCAGTGCGGCGACGTTGTATCCGAACGCCCATCGCAGGTTGCGCACGATGGTGCGGTGGGTGCGGCGGGCGAGTTCGATCGCATCCGCCACTGCCGACAGGTCGTCGCGGCCGAGGACGACGTCGGCCGCCTCGATGGCGACGTCGGTGCCGCTTCCGATCGCGATCCCCAGATCGGCCGCGGCAAGCGCCGCGGCGTCGTTGATTCCGTCCCCGACGACCGCGACCGACCGGTCGCCGGCTCGGAGACGGTGGACGTGGCGGACCTTGTCCTCCGGCATCGCCTCGGCGATCACCTGGTCGATCCCGACGCTCTCTGCCACGGCAGCGGCCGTCCGCGGATTGTCGCCGGTCACCATGACCGGTTCGATCCCGAGCGAGCGTAGCGCGGCGACGGCCCCCGCGGCGCTCGGCCGGATCCGGTCGGTGACGACGCAGAGCCCGCGTACCCGACCGGCCCACCCGACGGCGACTACGGTGCCACCGGCCCCCTCCGCTCGGAGGCACTCCGATGCCAGTGCGTCCGTCAGCTCGTGACCGTGCTCGGCCAGCATCCGCGGACTGCCGACCAGCACCTCGACTCCGTCAACAGTCCCCCGGGCGCCAAGCCCGGCGATCGCGACGACGCCGTGGGCCGGCCGGCCGAGCGAGGTGTCTGCCGCGACCACGGCAGCGGCGATCGGGTGTTCCGAACCGCGTTCGACGGCTGCGGCTCGAGCCAGCACGTCCTTCGGATCCTCACCGGCTGCCGGTCGTACGGCCTCGAGGTGGACCTTTCCCTCGGTGAGGGTGCCGGTCTTGTCGATGACGACGGTGTCGATGCGCCTGGTCGATTCCAGCGCCTCGGGCCCCTTCAGGAACACCCCGAGCTGCGCTCCCCGGCCGGTGCCCACGAGTAGAGCGGTCGGGGTGGCCAGTCCGAGCGCGCAGGGGCAGGCGACGACCAGCACGGCGAGCGTGGCCGTCATCGCACTCGCGGTCGACGGGCCGAGCAGCGACCATCCTGCGAACGTCGCCATCGCGAGGACTAGGACCGACGGCACGAACACAGCTGACACCCGGTCGGCGAGGCGCTGGGTGGCGGACTTGCCCTCCTGCGCCTCCTCGACGAGTCGGGTCATCCGTGCCAGCCGCGTCGCGGCGCCGACCCGGGTCGCCACGATCAGCAGGTGCCCGACCGTGTTGATCGTGCCACCGACGACACGGTCACCCGGCCCGACCTCGCGCGGGACCGACTCGCCGGTCACCACACCGGTGTCCACAGCGGACCGGCCCTCCTCGACGAGGCCGTCTGTTGCGATCTTCTCGCCGGGCCGCGCGGTGAACAGCTCGCCGACCCGCAGCTCGCCCACCGGAACCCGGACGGGCTCACCGTCGCGCACGACCTCGACGTCCTTCGCCCCCCAGCTGAGCAGTGCGCTCAACGCCGACCCTGCCGAACGCTTCGCACGTGCTTCGAAGTAGCGTCCCGCGAGCAGGAACGTGATCACAACTGCCGCGACGTCGAGGTAGAGCGCGTCGTCGGTCCGGGTGAAGGCCGCCCACCCGGTGCCGAAGCCCGGCTCCGCCTCGCCCTCTCGAAGCATGATCCACAGCGACCAGCAGGTTGCCGCGAGCGTGCCGACCGATACCAGCGTGTCCATCGTTGCCCCGCCGCGGCGGGCCGCGATCCACGCAGCCCGGTGAAACGGCCACCCGCACCAGAGCACCATCGGCAACGCCAGTCCGAGGAAGACCCACTCCCAACCGGCGAAGCGGAGCTCGGGGAACAGGGAGAGCGCGAGCGACAGGTCGGCCAGTGGCATGGCGAGCACCGCCGCGACGGCGAGCCGGCGGCGGAGATCATGCGTTCGGGTCGCTGCGCTGCCACCAGTGAGGTCCTGGGCGGAAGGCAATGGCCGTGCGGTGTAGCCGGCACGTTCGACGATCTTGGCGAGCGAGCGGGGATCGGTGCCGGACGGAACGGCGACCCGGGCACGCTCGGTGGCGAGATTGACCGTCGCCACCACGCCGTGGACTTTGTTCAGCTTCCGTTCGACACGTCCAGCACACGCCGCACACGTCATCCCTCCGATCGCGAACACGTGGATCTCCACCGGCCGGACCGTGGCGTCGTCCCCGTCGATCGTTCCGAGCTCGCGCCCCGTTCCAGTGGAGTGACGATCTGTCACGCGAGTCAGTTCTCCCTAGGGTCGTCGCTCGGCATGGACTCCTTGGCGACCTCGTGGGCGAGCACTTCCGTCGGGTGCGCCCTCCCGCCGACGTGCGCCTCAGCCCGTGCTCGCTGCACGATGTGGGGGTAGTGCAGGTCGAACGCTGGACGCTCGGACCGGATCCGGGGCAGCTCGGTGAAGTTGTGCCGCGGCGGCGGCGACGACGTCGCCCACTCCAACGAGTTCCCGAAGCCCCACGGGTCGTCAACCTCGCAGATCCGGCCGTATCGGTAGCTTTTGAACACGTTGTAGAAGAACGGCAGCGTCGAGGCACCGAGCACGAACGCGCCGATCGACGAGATCGTGTTCAGTACGGTGAAACCGTCGGAGGGCAGGTAGTCGGCATAGCGCCGGGGCATCCCCTCGTTGCCCAGCCAGTGCTGCACCAGGAACGTCAGGTGGAACCCGACGAAGGTCAGCCAGAAGTGGATCTTGCCGAGCTTCTCGTCGAGGAACCGGCCGGTCATCTTCGGGAACCAGAAGTAGATCCCGCCGAAGGTCGCGAACACGATCGTGCCGTAGAGCACGTAGTGGAAGTGCGCGACGACGAAGTAGGTGTCCGACACGTTGAAGTCCACCGGCGGCATCGCGAGCAGGATGCCGGTCAGACCACCGAAGAGGAACGTGACCAGGAAGCCGACCGAGAACAGCATCGGCGTCTCGTAGGTGATCTTGCCCTTCCACAGGGTGCCGATCCAGTTGACGAACTTGACGCCCGTCGGGATGGCGATGAGGAACGTGGTGAAGGCGAAGAACGACAGCATGATCGCGCCGGTGGCGTACATGTGGTGCGCCCAGACCGCGACCGACAGCGCCGCGATGGCGATGGTCGCGAAGACCAGGCCCTTGTAGCCGAAGATCGGCTTGCGGGCGAACACCGGGAAGATCTCCGAGACGATGCCGAAGAACGGCAACGCGACGATGTAGACCTCCGGATGGCCGAAGAACCAGAACAGGTGCTGCCAGAGCACCACACCACCGTTGGCCGGGTTGAAGATCTGGGCGCCGAGGTGGCGGTCCGCGGCCAGCGCGAGCAGCGCGGCGGTCAGGATCGGGAACGCGATCAGGATCAGCAGCGCGGTGATGAAGATGTTCCAGGTGAAGATGGGCATCCGGAACATCGTCATACCGGGCGCGCGCATGCAGACGATGGTCGTCACGAAGTTGACGCCACCGAGAATGGTGCCGAGGCCGGAAACGACGAGGCCCATGATCCACAAGTCCGCACCGGGACCTGGTGAGCGGATCGCGTTGGACAGCGGGGTGTAGGCGAACCAGCCGAAGTCCGCGGCGCCGCCCGGGGTCAGGAACCCGGAGACGACGATGATCCCGCCGAACAGGTAGAGCCAGTAGGAGAACGAGTTGAGTCGCGGGAACGCGACGTCGGGCGCACCGATCTGCAGCGGCACGATGTAGTTGGCGAAACCGAACACGATCGGCGTCGCGAACAGCAGCAGCATGATTGTGCCGTGCATGGTGAACAGCTGGTTGTACTGCTCGGTCGACAGGAACTGCAGCTCCGGTCGCGCGAGCTCGGCGCGGATCAGCAGCGCCATGACGCCGCCGACCGCGAAGAACGCGAACGACGTGCAGAGGTACAGGATCGCGATGTCCTTTGGATCCGTCGTTCTCAGCATCTTGAGGAACGTGGACCCTTTCGCGGTGGAGCGCGTCGGGTTCGGGCGAACCGTCACCGGCTGTGGACCGACCTGGGTCATGGAGTGTCCTTTCGGCTCCGTGCGGCGATCCGGGTCGTCGACGTCGTGCCGGATCCGGGCGCGGAACAGAGCAGGGGCGGCGGTCGTCGGGGCGATCGACGCCGAGGGGCATCCGCGCGGAGGGCCGCGCGGGACGGTGGCTGGCGACCAGGGTTGCGGGCGCATCTACGTTCGGGAGACGCAGATCCCGATCAGGAGACGTGACCCCGCGAGCGCAGGCGGTTCTGCCGTGATCGGCGACCGTAGAGCCGATGCCCACTCGGCAGGGGCAGTCGCCGCCACCCTGCCCACGAGCGTGGGCATCGGCCGATCGTCGTCACGGCTCGGCGACAGCGGCGCGGGATGCCCGTCGGCCGGCGACTCCGGACATCCCACGACATGTCCGGCGCCGGCGTCGGGCGTCGACGACGCAGCCGGGGCGGAGGCGGGCACCGCGGTCACCGCAACCGGGGGCGGGGCCACTCCCGCATACGCCGCCGACAACGGGTGCAGTGCCAGCAGGCCAAGGAGCGCGCCGAGGACGGCCAGCACGACCGCACCTCGACTCGACATCACGTGACCAGCTCCACCGTCGGCTCCCTCGAACTCCGACACAGCGTAGAACATGCGGTCCCTACGCACATCAGCTTGTCGCTCCCGTGCATCACCGGCGTCGGCCGGGGACCGAGGTGCCCCGGTCGTCCGTGGCGGTGAACCGCAGGCAGGCCCAGGCAGCGAGTACCGCAGAGCCGAGCACGGTCAGTCCCGTCAGCACGGCAGGCACCGACGCGGTCGCCCGACGACTGGCCTCAGCTCGCGGCGAGTGCATCGTCGAGGGCCCGGCGAAGGTCGTCGAAGGTCTGGACCGTGACTCGCTCGCCGTTCACGAAGAACGTCGGTGTGCCCTGCACTCCGAGGCTCAGACCGTCGTTCCGGTCGGCGTCGATACGATCCATGGTGGCCGGGTCGTTGTAGGCCACGTCGAAGCGGACCAGGTCCAGGCCCAGGTCACGAGCATAGCCGCGGAACCGATCGTCCATCGGCACCTGCTGTTCCCCCCACTGGGCCTGCGTCTCGAACATCCGCTTGTACATCGGCTCGAGCGCGCCCTGCTGTGCAGCGGCCTCGACGGCACGAGCGGCCCGCTCGGCGTTGGCGTGGCTCTGCACCGGGAAGTACCGGATGACGAAGTTGACACGGTCGCCGTACTCCTGGCGCAGCTGCTCGATCGCGGGGTAGGCGGCGCCACACGCCTCGCATTCGAAGTCGAGGAACTCGACGAAGTCGACCGTGGCGCCCGGTGCAGTCGACAGCCTCAGGCTGTTCTCGCGGACGACGACTGCCGCAGCGTCCGACGTGTCGTCGGCGTTGAAGCGGCTGATGCCGAACAGGGTGCCGACTCCGACGACGAACACCACGACGATGATCAGGGAGAACTTCAGGTTGGACATCCCGCCCTTGACGGGGAGCGAGGGTGTCGAACGCGTGCGGGTCTTGCGGGACATGGGAGACCTCGGGCTCTGCGGCTCTGCGGCTGTGGGGCCGCGGGTGTCGGGACTGACGTGACGGGCGGGCCGGTCGCGGGACGAACAGGCGCCGGCTCGTGCGGTCGATCAGTTCCGGTCGACGCAGAGGACCGAGACCGGCGTCCGGACGGCGGGGAGGACGATTGGCTCGCCGCGTGGGGCTGCGGCCGTCCCGGACTCCCCGCGGATCCCCTCGACGCCCTGGGCCGACGGACACAGCGGATCGTGCGGGGCCGGACCGGTCAGGCGGGGTGGGGCGTCGTCGGTGGCGTGGTCCTGCCCGGCATCGTGCGGACAGAGAGGCTGCAACGGGCAGACGTCGTGATCCTGCTCTGCGGCGGTGGACTCCACCGCGGTCGCCGAGGCTCCGATGGCTGACGCCGCCGGACCTGCGGTGACCTCGGAGCCCGGCAGACATCCCATCGCCAGGGGTAGGAGGAGGGCGAGCAGCAGGACGCTCCACGGCAACCGCCTGCGACCGGGACCGTCCGGTACTCGTCCGGTAATGGGTGGCGCCGTCATCCGGGGGACCTGTACGGCGCGCCCGGTGCGGGCTGGACGGACCCGGGTGTCCCGGGTTCGGGGCGTCGACCGGCGAGCACGGCCTCGAGAACCCCGTCCAGCTGCCCTGTCGTCACCGGTCCGGTGATCTTCGCTGCGATCACGCCGTCGGGATCGAGGACGAAGGTCTCCGGGACTCCGAAGAGCCCGAAGTCCAAAGCGGCGCGCGATCCCGGGTCGCTGACGTAGAGATAGTTCGGGCCGCCGCGGCCGAGTTCGTCGAGGAACGCCCGGGCCGAGTCCGGCGAGTCCTGGTAGTCGACGCCGAGGAAGGTCACCCCACGGTCCCGGTAGTCACGGGCCGCTTCCACGAGGACCGGATGCTCGCCACGGCACGCCACGCACCACGAGGCCCAGAAGTTGACGACGACCACGTCACCGCGGAGGTCGGCCAGCGAGACCGTGCCGCCGGCGTCCAGTTGCGGCAGGGCCGCTGCCGGGGCCGGGCGGCCGATCAGCGGGCTGTCGACGACCGTCGATCCTCCGACAAGGCGCCAACCGAACACGGCACCGACCCCGATCGCCACGACGACCACGGCGACCGCCGCTGCGCGGACCCCACTCCATCGACGACTGCGCGTCGTCATCGCCCACCTCCTCCGTCGGTCAGTGCGCGGCGGCGCAGGTCCTCCACCTGGCCCCGGATGTCCGGGGTGAGGTCCGGCCGGGCCAGCAGACCCTCGAGGACGCCGACGCCACCGGCCACGTCGCCGAGACCGTCGATAAGCACGTTCGCCCGGACCCAGGCCGCGTCAGGGGAGCCGGGGCTTAGTGCGAGTGCCCGGTCGGCGTTCTCGAGGGCCGGTCCGGTCTGCCCGATCGTCAGCAGCAGCCAGGCCAGCCGCGTGCGGACCTGCGGGTCGTCGGGCCGGAGGCGGACCGCCTCGACGTAATGGCGCATCGCGGCACCGTGGTCGCCTGCCGCTACGTAGCGGTCCGCCAGGGCCAACCGCATCCCGATCACCCCGGGGTTCTCGGCGACCACCTGCTCCAGCTGTTCGTCGTCGACGGCGGCAGGGTCGACCGCCGGGGCATCACCGGGTGCCTCGGCCATCGGTTCGATCCCGGTGACCGCTCCACCCTCGGGGCGCTCCACGATCGACGCCGGGAGCACAATGATCCCGGCGACCAGCGCCACCGTGGCTGCCAGCACGTAGGCGAGCGTCCACGGGCGGGGTGCTCGACCTGCCGGGCTCCGGGGGCCGGGCGATCCGGTGTCGTCCGGCGAGGCCATCGCCTCGGCGGCGACGGAGACATAATGCCGGCGCATCCGCCGGGCTCGTTCCTCGTCGATCTCGCCTTGGGCGACCTGCGCCTCGAGTTCCAGGATGTCCGCCAGCGCCTGGTCGGCGATCTCGTCACCCCGGCTCACGGCTCGAGCTCCCGCCGGGCCTGCGACTCGCGGCTCCGGTCGAGCGCCTGGTCGACCCGTGCCTGTTCCGCCTCGGACGGTTCCGGCTCGTCGCGGCCGGCGCACCGGGACCGGCGGGTCAGCAGCAGCGCCGCACCTGCGACCGTCGCCGCGGCGGGCAGCAGCCACAGGAGCAGCGTGCTGCCCGACGCCGGCGGGTCGATCACCGCCCAGTCACCGTACCGGGCACGGAAGTAGGCCTCGATCTCGTCGTCCGACCGCCCCGCCGCCACCTGGTCCTCGATCACCTGCCGCATCGCGACAGCGGTGTCCGACGGCGACTCGGCGACCGACACGCTCGTGCAGACCGGGCAGCGCAGCCGCTCGGCCAGTTCCTGCACCCGGTCCTGCCCCGCCGCGGGGGCCATGGCGAGCACCAGTGCGACGGCGACGGTCAGCAGAAGAGTCGCCCCGCCGATCACGACGGAGACCGCCCTCTGGCCCGGGCTAGGCATCGGTGCTCACCGGTTCCCCAGACCGCGACTGGCCGGGATCGACCGCGGCCCGCGCGGTCCGGCGCGGCCGACCCAACGCCCAGAACCCGCCGGCCGCGACCATGCCCCCGCCGACCCACATCCAGACCATCAGCGGGTAGCGGAACAGGTTGAGCGTGACGCGCTCGGGCTCCAGGTCCCCGAGGGCGACGTAGACGTCCTGAGCCGGGGTCGTCCATACATCGGGGTTACCGACCGCCTGTGGCCTGCCGGGGAAGGAGTTCAACAACGGTGTCATCTCCCGGTTGACGCGCTCCCCGTCGGTGACGGTGAGGTGTGCGTCGGTGACCAGCCGGTCGGGCAGCTCGTGCTCGTCGACGTAGTCGAAGGTCAGCGTGTACCCGGCGAACTCGACGAAGTCCCCGCGGTCGACGGTGACGGTGCTCCGCTCGGCCAGACCGGACGAGGTGGCGACCACCACGACGAAGAGAGCGACACCGAGGTGGGCCAGCTGCCCGCCCCAGTACCCGCGCTGCCCGCAGATGAGGCGCCACAGACCGGCGGGAGTCCGTGCGGGGGCGGTCACCAGGGCTTGGCGCACGGTGCTCGACGCGATCCCGGTAGCCAGGGCCACGACGGCCACGACCCCCGGTGAGCTCACCCCGGCAAGGGCCGTCGTCGTCGAGGCACAGGCCGCGAGCAGCAACGGCACGCGCAGGCGTCTCCAGATCACCGCCGGCGACGCATGGCGGTACGGGGTGACCGGTCCGGCCCACATCGCGAGGAGCAGGGCGAAACCGAGCGGGACCGCCATCCGGTCGAAGAACGGCCGTCCGACCGACACCTGCTCGTCGGTGATCGCCTCGAGGACGACCGGGTAGAGGGTTCCGAGCAGCACGACGAACGCGAACAGACTCAGAAGCAAGTTGTTCAGCAGGAACATGCCCTCCCGGCTGGCCAGCGACTCGGGACCGCCCCGGGATGCGATGCGCTCGGCACGCAGTGCGATGAGCACGAACCCGGTCACCACCACGACGACGAAGAACACCAGCAGCGGTGGGCCCACGTCGGACTGGCTGAAGCTGTGTACCGACTGGACGACCGCGCTGCGGGTGAGGAACGTGCCCAGGACGGTGAGGGCGAATGCCGCCAGCACCAGGACGAAGTTCCAGGACTGCAACATCCCCCGCCGGACCTGTACCACGGCCGAGTGCAGGAAGGCGGTGGCGACCAGCCACGGAACCAGTGCGGCGTTCTCCACGGGGTCCCAGGCCCAGTAGCCGCCCCACCCCAGGACCTCGTAGGACCACCAGGCGCCCACCACGAGACCCGCCGTGAGGAAGCTCCAGGCCGTCAGGTTCGCGCGGCGGGTGCGGCGCAGCCACTCCACTCCCGCAACGCTGCCGAGCAGCGCCGACATTGCGAACGCGAACGGCACTGTGAGGCCGACGTAGCCCACGTACAGCAAGGGCGGGTGGACGGCCATGAGCACGTGGTCGGCGAGGATCGGGTTCGGCCCGGGCCCGTCTGCGGGTACCTCGGCAAGAATCTCGAATGGATTGCCCGCCAGCACGACCAGGCCGAAGAAGAAGGCGCCGACTGAACCCAGCACGCCGAGCGCCCCGGTGCCGAGCCGGTCATCGGTGTCGCGTACTCCGTGCATCACCGCTGCGGTGAATCCGGACAGGACGAGCACCCACAGGACGAGGCTGCCCTCGAGCGCTGCCCAGGCCCCGGTGATGCTGAAGAACGTCGAGGTGGCACGGGAGTGGTTCTCGGCGACGTAGGCGACGGCGAAGTTGTCGGTCAGCAGGGCGACCTGGAGCGCCGCCATCGCTAGCACCGAGCCACCGAGCATGAAACCCGCCCCGACCAGCAGCTGCCTGCGACGCACAGCACCGGGCCGGTGCTGGGCGAGGAAGCCGAGGACCGCCAGCACTACCGACCCTGCGAGGCCGAGCATGAGGCCGGTCCACCCGGCGGAGGGCACCGCCGTCGTCATGCCGAACCCTCGTCGTCGGGCGGCTGGTAGTTCTCGTCGTGCTTCACCTTCATCGAGTCCGAGACGAAGGTGTCCCCCCGCCACTGCCCTTCGAGCACGACCCCGACGCCGGCGCCGAACAGCTGGGCCGGGGCGCCACTGAACTCCACGGGCACCCGGACACCGTCTGGCCCGGCCGAGGACGTCACCTCGAACTGCACCCGGCCTGGTTCGCCGACGACAGTGCCATCCACGACGAGGCCGCCGAGCTGGAACCGGGTGCCCTCAGCCTGGCTCGCGCGCTGGGCCACCGCCTCGGCGGGCTCGAGGTAGTAGACGAGGTTGCCGTTGAGATTGCCGAACAGCAGCAGGCCGACGAGAACGGCCAGGATACCGGTCGCAGAAGCGCCGAGCAGGCGATAGCGCCGCACGACACGGCGCTCACGGATGTGTGAGGTCGTCATCGCCTCTCCTCCGTTCTCTCGCCGATCCGGGCAGCGGCCCGTAGGAGCACCCCGAGATAGGTGACGGTCGCCGTCACGGTCACGCCGTAGCCGAGCACCACCCAGGCCCACTGCGTCATCGCTCGGTCTCCCCTCCGGGTGCGGTCACGGCATCGCCGGCGACCGGCCGGTCCCCCGCGCTCTCAGCAGCGTCTGCGGCGTCCTCGGCGGCGATGATCCGCATCCGGGTCCGGACGACCAGCACGTAGAGGGCGGTAAAGGCCAGGACGGATAACAGCAGCGCTGCCAGCATGCCGCCGCCGATCGCCGGTGCGGCGGGACGCAGCAACGAGGGCGGCTGGTGCAGCGTCCTCCACCACAGCACCGAGAAGTGCACGAGCGGGACCATGGCGAAGGCGACGACGCCGAACACCGCCGACCGGCAGGCCCGAGCGACCGGGTCGTCGATCGCGCGCCGCAGGGCGAGGTACCCGAGGTAGACGAAGAACAGCAACGCCGTCGTCACGAGCCGGGCGTCCCACGTCCACCACACGCCCCAGGTAGGTCGACCCCAGATCGAGCCCAGAGCGATGGCGAGACCGGTGAAGAACACCCCGGCCTCGGCGCTCGATGCCGCCAGCCGATCCCAGACGGCGGTGCGCCGCCGCAACCAGACCAGGCCGGCGACGAGGGTCACGCCGTAGGCGAGAAACGCCGTCCACGCCGCAGGGACATGCACGTACATCAGCCGTACGAGCTCACCCTGCAACCGGTCGGCCGGCGAGAACAACGCTGCGGCCGCCGCGATGACGACGGCGGTCGCGACCGCGAGCGGTAACCGACGGCCGAAGACGGTCCACGGTGTTACCGCAGTCGTTCGGGTCAGGTCGGGTTCGATCATGTCTGATCCTCCAGGTGCCGGACGCACCACGCGGCCGACAACGCGATGGCGAGATCGACGGCCAGCACGAGGACGAGCCACGGCCACGCCGGGCGCTCGTAGCGGGTGGCGTCGATGACTCCGACGGCGCCGAGCAGCAACGGAACCGTGATCGGAGTGACGAGCAGGGGACCGAGCGTGGTGCGCCCTGCGAGCCCTTCGGAGACGAGATCGGCGAACGCACCGAGCGTGCCCAGGCCCGCAGCGACGAGGACGACCATCGGCAGCAACCACGGCCACCCGCCCAGATCCGGCGCGTAGAGCACTATCGCCACCGGAGCGATGACCAGCTGGAACGCCAGCAGAAGCGCCGTGTTCCCGAGGGCGCGACCGGCCAGACGGACCCGGGGGGTCACCCCGGACAGAAGCAGGAGCGCTCTGTGGGCGGGGCTGTCGACAGCGCCGCCCCGCATGGTCACGAGAACTCCGAAGAGCAGCACGATCAGCCAGAACAGGGCCGGTCCGACAGCGGTCAGCAGGGCGGTCTCGGCACCCACACCTAACGGCACCAGGAAGAGCGCGACCGCACCGAACGGTGCCACGACCCCGAAGACCTCACCGGTACGACGGTCGACGGACAGATCCTTGCGGGCGAGCACGACCGCCTGCGCCAGCGGAGACACCGACGGAGTCATCGGGCTACCACCGTCTCGACCCGGCCGGAGCGCAGACCGACCGTCCGGTCACAGAGGTCGGAGACCCTTCCGGCCTCGTGCGAGACGAGGACCCCAGCTCCCCACCGGGAACGCACCTCTGCGAGAACCCGGCCCACCAACGGTGCGGCGTCGTAATCGAGCCCGGTGTGCACCTCGTCCAGGAGCAGCAGGTCGGGCTCGGTGAGCATCACCCGGGCGAGCTCCGCGCGCCTGCGCATTCCCTGCGAGCAGGCGATCGCCGGCCGCCCGGCCGCCCGGGCGAGACCAACGTCGGCGAGCACCTCGGGCACCCGGCGACGCGGGCGGCCGGTGAGGCGAGCGACCAGCCGCAGGTTCTCCTCGAGGGTGAGCCGGTCGTAGAGCGCCGCCGAGTGTCCGACGAGCGCGACGCGCAACCTCGCCGTGCGAGCGCTGGTGGCGTCGATCTGCCGGCCGAACAGCTCGACCGTCCCGGCGGTAGGGCGGATGAGGGTGGCGAGCACGGAAAGCAGCGTCGACTTCCCCGAACCGTTGGCGCCCATCAGGCCGATGACCTCGCCAGACTCGAGACACAGGTCCAGATCGCGCAGGACCGGGGCCTGGTGCAGGTCCACCCGTACTCCTGCGAGACGGGCCACCGGCGGCGCATCGTTCACGGCGACTCCCAAACTTCTACTGTCTGTAGAAGATGACATACTTCGCGTAACGGGTCCACAACGGCCCTGGTCGATCTCGGAGGTGTCGTGGAACTCCTGGCCATGACGGCGCTCGCGCTCGTCGCCGGGGCCGTGTCGTTCAGCTCCCCGTGCGTCCTGCCGCTGCTGCCCGGCTACGTCTCCTTCGTCAGCCGCTCCGGCAGTCAGGACAGGGGACGATCGCACTGGGGACCTGCGCTGTTCGTGGCCGGGTTCGGCGCGGTCTTCGTCGCCATGGGTCTCACGGCCTCGGCGGTCGGGCTCCTGCTGCGGCAGAACCTCGACATCCTCACCCGGGGCGCCGGAGTGGTCGTCGTCGTCCTCGGGCTCGGAATGACCGGGGTCCTCCGAATTCCGCTGATCGCCCGCGAGTTCCGGCCCGGCCTGCGCCGGGCGACCTCTGGCGCGATCGGTTCGTTCGGTCTGGGTGCGGCGTTCGCGCTCGGCTGGACCCCGTGCGTCGGTCCGGTGCTCGCGACGATCCTCACCGTTGCCGCGACCTCGGGCCGGCTCATGACCGGTGTCGTGCTTCTCGCCGCGTACGCGCTCGGACTCGGGCTTCCCTTCCTGCTGCTGGCACGGGCTCTCCTGCGCGGCCGCGACCGATTCGCCTGGCTGCGCCGCAACGCCCACCGTCTGGAGGTCGCCGGCGGCGTGATGCTGGTGGTCACCGGCGTGCTGATGCTCAGCGGGGTGTGGTCGGCCGTGATGGCCGATGCTGTCTCCAGCTATGCGCGGTGGGGCTGGCCTCCGATCTGAGGCATTCCCGGCTTGCGTCGTCATCCGGTCAGCTCCAGACCGCGAGCTCTCAGCCATCCGACAGGGTCGACCTTCTCGCCCGACACCGAGCCCTGCCGGATTTCCAGGTGCAGGTGCGGCCCCGTCGACTGACCGCGATTGCCCACCTCGGCGATCCGGTCCCCGGCCGCCACGCGCTCCCCTGCCGCGACGAACGCCTGGTTGATGTGGCCATACACCGATCGGCTGCCGTCGGGGTGGCGGACGACCACCCACAGTCCGAATCCGTTCGCCGGACCGGACTTCTCCACGACACCGTCGGCGACGGCGAAGATCGGGGTCCCGATGCGGTTGGCGATGTCCAGGCCGTAGTGGGTGGAGCCCCAGCGCGGACCGGCCGTCGAGGTGATCCGGCCCCGGACGGGTTGCACGGTGACCTCACCGCTGGCCGCGGTCACGGCGGCCGGGGCGCCCTCGGCCCGGGCGGCCGAGAGCTGGTCGGCTCGACGGGCGGACTCCTCTCCGATCCGGGTGCCCTTCGCCAGGGCGGCGAGGTCGTCCGGGTCGGCGGCGTCCGGGAGCTCGGACGCCGCGACAGGCGCGACGACCGCGGGACGGTCGGGAGCTGGGATCGAGGCCGGTTCGAGCGACAGCGCCGCGACCGGACGGACCTCGTCGTCGACCAGTTGGAGATCGAGTTCGTCGTAGGTGGCCTGAGCACCGGTGACTAGGGCTCCGGCTGCGAGTGCGGCGACGGCCCCGGCACCGGCGGGCGGCGGAGCAGGGAGGCAGGAGGACAGGGACGTACTGGACGTCGACATACGGGTATCCCAAATCTGACAAGGGGCTGCGGGCGTGGGAGCGCGCAACGGTGTCTAGATCCGGAAGACCTGGAGATCAGCTGTCGAGACGCGTGCGGGAGCCGGCGGGGTGTCGTCCGGCACCGCCGGGCGGACCACTGCTGCGGGAACGGTTCGGACGCAGAGAACAGTGAGGTCGACGGTCGACGCACTCGTCCCGTCGTCGGCGAGGCGGACCGGGCTCGCGGCGGCGTGCTCGATGTCCTGCAGCGGAGCACCGTGGCATCCGTGCGAGCGTTCCTGACCGACAGGGGCCGGGGGCTCCCCCGCCGTCGCGCCTCCCGCACATAGGACACCGACCGTGAGCACGGTGAGTACGGCGACCGCGATGGCGCTTGTCCATCGAGCAATCCGCCGCACGTGCACTCCCTCCGTCATCGACGAGGCTAGCGGTGCAGGGTCGGCCACTCTCCACCACCCAGCCACGGGCCTCCGAGACTCCCCGGGGTCACCCACCGGCAGATCCGACTCCGAAGCGTGACAACCTCGGTCACTCTTGAACGTCTCTCGTTACGGATGATGCCGAGTCTCGTTACCCCGAGCGCGGTGACGGCGACCCACGAACAGGAGCACCAGATGGGGAATCCGACGACCCGACGACCACGCCGCAAGCGGATCGTCGTCGCCGCGATCGTCGCCGCAACCGGGATCGGCCTCGGTGGAACCGCGCTCGCCGACGTCGAGCAGGGCGACATCGCAACCCAGGCCCACGCGGAGGCCGTCGCCCCGGGCACCCCTTGCTCGGTCTCGGCACGGGCGTGTGTCGATCTCGACACGCAACGCGCCTGGCTCCTGCGCGACGGCAAGGTGACCCGTGGTCCGGTTCCGATCGCGTCCGGCGGAGCCGGCCAGGAGACACCTCTGGGACACTCGTTTCGGGTCTACCGCAAGAATAAGGACCACGTCAGCGGTGAGTTCACCGGCCCTGACGGCAACCCTGCGCCGATGCCGTGGTCGGTCTTCTTCGCCGACGGCGGCGTCGCCTTCCACGGCGGTGACCGGGCGAGTGCGTCGGCGGGATGCGTCAAGCTCGACACCGGGCAGGCCGAGGCGTTCTTCAACGATCTCGTCGAGGGCGACAAGGTTCAGGTCGTACGCGCTTCGGACGAGCAGACAGCGCGCGGAGGCGGTGCAGCAGCGAGCTGAGGACCGCGTCCGCTGGTGTGGCGCTGCAGCGGGCGCCACACCAGCGGAGGTCAGCGGGTTCGGCTTCTCGATGCCGATGCCGATGCCGATGCCATGGGCAACGGTTGCGTCGGAGCGGTGTCGGCTGCGGCGAACCGATTGATCGCCTCAAAGCTCACCGTGGGCGCGTCTGTCTCCGTCGGGCGTGGCGTCTTCTCTGGTGTCACGGTCAGAAGACCGCGCCGGTGAAGAGCCATAAGTGCTACCGCACAGACGACTCCGGTCGCGACGAGCACCGCCCACGGGACTGCAGCTGCTCCAGCCGAACGGGCCAAGTCCATAGCCCACCCGGTCCCGGCATTGCCCAGCAGGATCCCGATCCCGCACACGGTGTTGTAGAACCCGTAGTGAGTGGCAACGAGACGGTTGCCCGACAGCCCGACGATCGTATCCATCTCAAAGGGCAGAACGATGGCTGTGCCGACCGCGAGCATCGCAGCTGTGGATAGCAGCGCGATGATCCCCACGACGACTGTCGTACCGTCGTCAAGTGCTGGTAGGCAGTCGGCGACGAGCATCGGCACGAACGCTGCTCCGAGCACGAACAGGCCTCTGCTCAGCGACGCGGCTGCCCCCCAGCGGTCCCGGCACCACGCGGTGACCCGCATCTGTGCCGCGATCGTGACCCCGCCTGATACGACGTAGACGGCAGTTACCAGCATCGTCGCGGAGTCACCGCCGCCAAGCAACGACCGCGTATAGAGCGGGAGAGCGAGGTAGATCTGGTACGACAGCACGTAGGTACCGATCATCGCGACGGCGAACGGCACGAAACCCCTGGTGGTAGCCACGTCACGCCACTGGGCCAGTACCGAACGCCCATCCTCACGGGAGTTCCCGCCGCTACCCTGACGACCAGGCAATGCCCGAATCTGCAGCACTGTCAGCACGGCGAAGACAGCTGCGGCGACCAGGCAGGTCGCTGTGAAGTTGATCCCGGTCAACAGCATTCCAGCCACCGGCCCGATAAGGATCCCCGCCTGGTAAAAGACGCTGAATAAGGCGAACGCCTCGACCCGTCGCTCTCCGGCGTCGTGGGCGATGTAGGCGCGGACTGCCGGGTTGAACAGAGCACCGGCGAACCCGGTCATCGCCGAGGCGATCACCAACGCGGGCACGGCGTCGACGAGCCCGATCAGTACGAATCCGACGGTCCTCAAGGCGCACCCGGCGACGATCATCGGCTTGTATCCGAACCGGTCGGCCAGGCTACCTCCTACCAGGAACATCCCTTGTTGAGAGAAGTTCCGGACTCCGAGGACGACGCCGACCATCAGTACTGACAGCCCGAGCCCGGCCGACAGGTGGTCGGCCAGGTACGGGATGAGCATGTAGAAGCCGAGGTTGATGGTGAGTTGGTTGAGAAGTAGCAGCCGCGTCGGACGCTCGAACGAACGGTATCGGGCCCATACCCGCATCAGCTCGCCTCAGGTGCGATGACGTCGACACAACGCGTCCAGCGCCGGACCTCCGAGCGGTCAGTGCGGTCGATCTGGTCCGGATCGCCTAGTGGCGGCGGTCCGACCTCGATGTTGTGGTTCCGACAGAAGTCGTCGTTGTACACCGTGTCGAAGTACCGCTGCGGGCCGTCGGGGAAGACCGCAGTGATCCGCGTACCAGGTGGGCGGGTACGGGCCAACCAGCCAGCGACGACGCCGACGGCACCGACACTCCAGCCGCCACTGGCGTAGCTCGCGCTCGCCATCGCTCTGCACGCAGATACCGCTTCGTCCGGTGCTACCCAGTGCACTTCGGAGAAGGTGCTGTGATCGACGTTGCGCGGGTGGATACTCGAGCCGAGCCCACGCATCAGACGAGGCCGAGCCGGCTGTCCGAAGATGGTCGACCCGATCGTGTCGACGCCGACTACCTCTAGGTCGGGCTGGTGACGTCGCAGCGCGCGCGAGATCCCGGCCGAGTGGCCGCCGGTGCCTACGGAACAGACCAATACGTCGATGCGGCCGAGCTGATGCCACAGCTCAGCGGCGAGTGGCGCGTAGGCGGCGACATTGTCCGGGTTGTTGTACTGATCAGGGCACCACGAGCCGGGGTGCTCGGCGAGCACCTGGGCGACCCGGTCCCGGCGGGCCTGCTGCCACCCACCAATCAACGCGGGGGCGTCGACAGTCTCGATTTCTGCGCCGTAGGCGCGCAGCAACCGATACATCAAAGGTTCCATACCGGGATCTGAGACCAGGGTGACTGGGTGCCCGAAGGCGATCCCAGCCAGCGCGAGACCGAGCCCGAGGGTTCCGCTGGTCGATTCGACGATGCGTCCGCCCGGGAGCAGGTCGCCGCGTTCGCGGGCGCGGCGAACCATATGTACCGCTGGACGGTCTTTGATCCCACCGGGGTTGGCTCCTTCGAGCTTGGCCCAGAAACCCCGCCCGCCCTCGGCGAATGGTGAGTCGATCCAGACGACAGGAGTGTTCCCGACGACGTGGATGAGCCGGGTCTCCTCAGACATGGGCAGGCCAGCATAGGCAAGCGTGGACATACGAATTCAGACCTCGTTCAGGCAGCGCGGCACTATGCCGTGCGGGAACGTACAGACGGGCGTGAACGACAACGGGAGCTGTGTCCCGCCAGCATCTACGTGCGACATATCTGTGCGAGAGCGAGATGCGATCGACCACTGCGGGGGCGTGCTGGTCGAGTATCGACTGGCACAACTTTCGGTACCTGCCGCACAGCGGCGGCTTCGAAAGTAAATAGAATAGTTGGAAGGCCATCGCCCAAGTCGCCCCAGCGGTCCGGGCGCGTCGCGGTGCTCGCGGCGTCGTGGTCGCCGGCTTCGTGGCACGACGGTCCGTGACTGTGGGGCGGAGCCACCACCGCAACCGAGGAGGCCACAGGCCCGCCATCGACATGCGAAGCACCAGCGGCGGCAAGGACGACGATGATCAAACCCAGTAACAGACCGGAGCACACAGCAATACGGCGGGGCCACACCAGGCCGGGATGCTCTAGACGGTCGCTCACAGCGATCGAACGGTATCAGCCTGTTACACATCGAGAACGAGCGCCTGCGATGGTCCACGGACTCGACGGGCGGCGGCCAGAACGGCCGCTGACGGCGCCGATCGCGGGCGCTACACGATCGAGGCCCACAGCCGTGTTGCAGTGCCCGGTTGAGTCGCTCCGGGTCGGATTGAGACCCCGCGACGGGATTCCGACCAGCTGTTGGTTGTCCTGGTGGGCAATGTGGAACGCCTGTTCGCACTCGTGCGGTCGCGGTGAAGCGCCTCGGGCGCGGTGGAGGCTGTGGGGTGCACCGGGTCCCGCGGAGTTGCGTGGCTGGAGTCTCTAAGCCACGACGATCTTGGTCTGAGCCTCGAACTCTTCCGGCGAGCGCCAGCCCAGAGCGCTGTGTCGGCGGCGCCGGTTGTGCAGATCTCGAGGTACTCGAAGATCTGTCGGCCAGTTTGATGCGGGTTTTCCACCGCGGCTCATGCAGACCGCCGATCCCCGTGCTCCATAAGTCCGAGGGGCCGTTGAAGAAGCGCCTGGCCAAGATCCGCCCCGAGTACGTCGGAGTCGATCCGGTCACCCGGATGTCCTACCGGCCCGGGGAGCTCGCCCAGTGCGACCTGTGGTTCCCGCCGACGAAGATCCCTGTCGGCGCCGGTCAGGCGCGGATTCTGCCGGTGCTGGTGATGGCCCAGGGCTACTCGCGGTTCCTGTCAGCGACGTTGCTGCCGTCGCGTCAGACCGGTGACCTGCTCTCAGGCATGTGGCAGCTGATCACCGCGCTGGGGCGGGTGCCGAGGACGCTGGTCTGGGACCGCGAGGCCGGTATCGCGATCAAGGGCCGGGTCAATGCCCCGGTCGCCGCGTTCGCCGGAACGCTGGCCACGCGCATCCAGCTCGCTCCGCCGCGGGACCCGGAGTTCAAGGGCATCGTCGAACGCGCCAACGGCTATCTGGAGACCTCGTTCCTGCCGGGGCGCTCGTTCACCTCACCGGCGGACTTCACCGCTCAGCTCGAGGGCTGGCTGTCCCGGGCGAACCAGCGGGCGGTCCGCTCGGTCGGCGGGCGCCCGGTGGATCTGTTCGAGGCCGACCATGCTGCGATGCTCGGGCTGTCACCGGTCGCCCCGGCGGTCGGGCTGCGCCATCGGACCCGGCTGGCCCGTGATCACTACGTCCGGGTCGACACCTGTGACTACTCGGTGGACCCGCGGGTGATCGGCCGGTTCGTCGAGGTCTATGCCTCGCTCTCGACGGTGATCGTGGTCTGCGACGAGCAGGTCGTGGCCCGCCACCGCCGGTCCTGGGCACAGCGGGCGGTGGTCAACGACCCGGCCCACCTGGCGGCGGCGCAGGTCTTGCGCCGCGAGTTCGCCGCCCGACGTGAGGCCGGCGCCCGCACGGCACGTCAGCACGCCGACGGCCACACCGTGGTCCTGCGGGCGCTGCCGGACTACGACGCCTTGTTCGGCGTCGACTTCGACCCCACCCCTGATCTCCATTCCACTCCCCAGTCTGCGGAGGCCACACCGTTATGAGTCCCACCAGCACCAGCACCAGCCCGGCTACGAACGGGACCCGCACCACCGCGACGAAGACGGCTGGCTCGGACGGGCTGGGCGCGCAGCTGGCTTATCTGACCCGGGCGTTGAAGGTCCCCACGATCGCGGCCTGCTGGGAGAAGATGGCCGAGCAGGCGCGGGACCAGAACTGGTCGCACGAGGAGTTCTTGGCCGCGTTGCTGGCCCGCCAGGTCGCCGACCGCGAGGCCGCCGGGACCACGATGCGGATCCGGACCGCGCACTTCCCGCAGGTCAAGACGTTGGAGGACTTCAACCTCGACCATCTGCCCTCGTTACGCCGGGACTTGCTCGCTCACCTGGCGACGGGGACGTTCGTGTCGAAGGCGGAGAACGTGATCCTGCTGGGTCCGCCCGGGATCGGGAAGACGCATCTGGCGATCGGGATCGGGGTCAAAGCCGCGCAGGCTGGGCACTCTGTCCTGTTCGACACCGCTTCCAACTGGATCGCCCGGCTCGGCGCCGCCCACCACACCGGCACTCTGGAGGCGGAACTGAAGAAGATCCGTCGTTACCGGCTGATCATCGTCGACGAGGTCGGTTACATCCCGTTCGACCAGGACGCGGCGAACCTGTTCTTCCAGCTCATCGCCTCGCGTTACGAACAAGGCAGCGTCATGGTCACCTCGAACCTGCCGTTCGGGCGGTGGGGCGAGACGTTCTCCGACGACGTCGTCGCCGCAGCCATGATCGACCGTCTCGTCCACCACGCCGAAGTCCTGACCCTGTCCGGGGAGTCTTACCGGACCCGGGCGCGCCGCGAGCTCCTCGCGAAGGATCGAGCCACCAGCGACTGACCTCGGCCCGTCATGCACCAGCCCAAGCGAGGCGATCGGTCGCCTGCCCGACCAGCGCCGCTGTCGAGGGCGACGTCGTTGTTCGATGCAGTGCGTCCCAGCGGGCGTTATGGGCGACCGGCCACAGGCTCGCTGCCCAGACGAGCTCCTGCTCCTCGGCGGTGAACGATCGGCCGCGCACCTGCTGATATGCCTCCACGAACGCCTCTGAGCTGGCGATCGTCGCCAGCGACGGCGGTTCACCAGGCAGTCTGGGGAACGCTCCGCTCGCAGCACCGACCAGCGCAGCCTCGGGTTGCCAGGCCACGCTGTCCCAGTCGTGAATCGCCCACAACGTCGGGCCCTTCCAGCGCAGGTTCTGCGCCTCGAAGTCGGCATGGCCCAGGACACAGGGCGCGTCCGCCGCTCGCAGCCGCGACCGCGCTCGCTGGGCGACCTCGCTGACGAACTGCGGCACGAGGCTCTGGTCCTTCTCATCGAGGAAAGCGATGCTCGGCCAGACGCCGGGCCCGGGGTGGTCCCACCGGACCCAGCGCGGATTCGGCAGCAGCGGGCCGGCCTGCACGTTCTGCAGCTCCTCAAGCAACCAGCCGAACACCTGTCCATAGCGCCCTGCGACCTCGGGGGAATCGCCGCCCCACACCTCCCCGCCAGGCCGGAACTCCTCGGCATGAACGACCATCCCGTCCGAGGTGACTGCCCTCGTCAACGGTCTCGGGCACGGAAACCCGCGCTCAGCGAGCTGCGCCTGCACGCGCACACAGCCAGCCCCGCGGCCGTCGTCCTCACGGACCTTCACGACTGCCTCGGATCCGTCCGTCAGACGCATCCCCAGCACTGACGACATCTGCACGAGGTCGAACAGAACCTCTACAGGTTACGTCCGCGGAGGTGGTGTACGGGTTCGTCGCTGGTGAGCGGCGTGGCGTCGTGACGTGAGACGGCCACCGCGTGATCTTTCTCGAGTACCGACCAAGGAACTCCAGGAAGGACCACCACGATGGCCGCACCACACAGTGTGGACCCTGCCCAGCTTGTCGAGGAGTTCGCCTCGGCGGGTGTGTCGCCGGATCTGTTGCAGACGATGATCGCGACGATGGCGAACGCGTTGATGTCGTCGCAGGCCGATCAGCAGTGCGGGGCCGGCTATGGCGAGCGCAGCAGCGAGCGGACGAACCAGCGCAACGGCTACCGGGCCCGGGAGTGGGACACCCGAGCGGGCACGATCGAGTTGGCGGTGCCGAAGCTGCGCCAGGGCTCCTATTTCCCGGACTGGCTGCTGACCCACCGCCGCCGCGCCGAGCAGGCCCTGGTCACCGTCGTGGCCACGGCCTACCTACTCGGTGTCTCCACCCGGCGGGTGGAGAAGCTGGCCGAACAACTCGGGGTGAAGTCGCTGTCGCGTTCGCAGGTCAGCGAGATGGCCACCCACCTCGACGGGCAGGTCGCCGCGTTCCGCGAGCGCCCGCTCGACCAGGGCCCGTACACGTTCGTGTGGGTCGACGCGCTCACGGTGAAGGTCCGCGAAGACGGCCGGGTGGTCAACGTGCACGCGCTGCTCGCGACCGGGGTGAACGCCGACGGGCACCGCGAGATCCTCGGCCTGGATGTGGCCTCCAGCGAGGACGGAGCGGGCTGGTTGGCGTTCCTGCGCGGTCTGGTCGCCCGCGGCCTGTCCGGGGTCCAGCTCGTCATCTCCGACGCCCATCCCGGCTTGGTGGCGGCGATCGCCTCGGCGTTGCCGGGTGCGGCGTGGCAGCGGTGTCGCACCCACTACCTGCGTAACCTGCTCTCCCGTGTTCCGAAGTCGGCGCAGCCGCATGTCGCTACGCAGGTGCGCACGATCTTCGACCAGCCCGACGCCGACGCCGTCACAGCCCAGTACGGACGCGTGGTCGACACTCTCACCGCGCGCTGGCCCGACGCAGCCGAGCACCTCGACAACGCCCGCGATGAGCTGCTGGCGTTCACCGCATATCCGCGCGAGGTCTGGCGCCAGATCTGGTCGAACAACCCTCAAGAGCGACTGAACAAGGAGATCCGCCGTCGCACCGACGTGGTCGGGATCTTCCCCGGCCGCGACTCCCTGATCCGCCTCGTCGGCGCCGTCCTGGCCGAACAGAGTGATGAGTGGACCGAGAACCGCCGCTACATGGGCCTCGATCTACTGGCCCGCTCACGCATCCGCATCGTCACCACCGAAGCCGCACCGACCGGCAGCGAGGCACTCATGACAACCGAGGCAATAACCGCCTAGAATCCCGAACCAAGATCACGCGGAGTCGATCTCATACACCACTCCGCCGGACGTGACCCCTCTACAGGTTCGCCGCCGAGGTGATCTCGACACCACGCCACGATCCAGGCCGGCACCTCGTCGGCAAGCATCCATGCACTGTCTCACTGAGCTGCCAGGCCACCCCAGAGTCATTTTTCGGAGTCCCGGAGGGGGTCAACTTTGACGAACCGTTGACAGGTATGCGCGCCGGCGTGGTGCAGCTCGACGAGGTGGGACTCCTGGCGCGGGCTGAGCTTGGGCTTCTTGCCACGCAGCCGGCCCTTGGCGCGGGCGACCTTCATGCCCTCCCGGGTCCTCATCTTGATCAGGTCTGACTCGAACTCGGCGACCATGGCCAGCACGTTGAACAACAATCTGCCGACCGGGTCGGTCGGGTCGTGGACCGACCCGCCGAGGCTGAGCTTGACCTCGCGGGCGGTGAGCTCGGCGACGATGTCGCGGGCGTCGGGCAGCGACCGGGCGAGCCGGTCGAGTTTGGTCACGACCAGCACGTCGCCGCCGCGGCACGCGGCCATCGCCTCGCGCAGCCCGGGCCGGGCCCGGTTGGTTCCGGTCAGGCCGTGATCGACGTAGATCCGCTCGGGCGCAACGCCGAGGGTGGTGAGGGCGTCGCGTTGGGCGGTGAGGTCTTGTTCGTCGGTGGAGACCCGGGCGTAGCCGATCAGTAGTCCGCTCACCGTGCGAGTGTCCCAGTAAGCGCCCCTTCATCGGGCATTTCATCGGGCGGGTCTTACGGGAATCGCCGAGCAGCAGCGATCTTCGGTTCGCGGGCGGGGCCGGGGTGTCCCGGTGGGGGTTCGGTCTACGAGACGAGGTCGCGATCCGTGCGCCGCGACGCCTGCGTCGTCGACCGGAGAGAAGATCGTGAGAGGGTACGGCCGAGCAGCCGACAGCGCATGGTCGGTCGACGCCACGTGTGGCGTGGTCAGCCCGGTGTGTCGGCCAGCGGTTGAACCAGTCGGTACTTGCCGCCGGTGGCGGGTTGGGGGAGCTGCTCGGCGCGTCGAACGGTGATCTGGGCGAGGCCGTGGGCGGCGAGCAGGTCGGTGAGTTCGCGGTGCACGTGGGCCCAGGCCTGCTGCGGGGTGGCGCCGGGTGCGGGCTGGATTCGCACCGAGAGCTCGGTCGGGGAGATCTGCAGGATCTGGAACAGCGCCACGGAGGGCAGCCGGTCCAGGCGGGTCGAGAGGGTCAGCGGGGTGAGTGTCACGGTGGTGCCGTGGGTGGTGGGGAGGGTGAGTAGGTCCGCGGTGCGGCCCTGCACCCGGATCGCGGGCAGTGGGCTGCCGCAGTCGCAGGGGTCGGGGCGGGCCAGGACGCTGTCGCCGAGGTCGTAGCGCAGGATCGACTGGGCCCGGTTGGCCAGGTTGGTCAGCAGCACGGTGTGGGACTGCTGGCCGGGCGGGGTGGGCCGGTGGTCGGCGTCGACGGGTTCGAGGATGGCCCAGTCGGCGTTGACGTGCAGCCAGCCGTGGTGGCAGCTGTAGGACAGGAACGGGCACTCGGTCGCGGCGTAGGAGTTGCCCACCGCGGAGCCGAACGCGGTGGCGATCCGCGCGATCTCTGGGTCGGGCAGGCCTTCGGCGGCGAGCGCGACCAGGGCGGGGCGGATCCGCAGCCGCCCGGCCTGTTGTTCGGTGGCCAGCAGCGCCGCGGTGGTGGCGTAGGGGGCGAGCACGGCGGGTGGGAACGCGTTGAGCTGGGTCACCAGTTCCGGCAGCGGGGTGTGTACCGACAGCGCCTGGACCCGGCGGCGGCCGCGTCTGGTGCGGCGCAGGCGGGCGGCCGCGGCGGTGGAGGCGAAGTGCCCGCCGGTGGCGGTGACCATCGCCAGTCGTCCCCGCCCGGCGATCAGCCGGGGCAGCGCGCTCGCGTTCAGCCAGGTGCTGAGCATGCGCGAGCTCAGCGCGGTGGTCACCGCGAGTGCCCGCTCGTCGAGCAGGAACATCCCCCGCGTGCCGGTGGTACCCGACGTGGTCGCCACCGTGTAGCCGGCTCGGGAACCGCCGCGGTAGCCGGGTGGGATGGCGAGGAACGGCTGGCCGATCTGGGCGGGGTCGGCCACGAACGCCTGCACCCGCTCCCTGCTCGCGCGCGGGTCGGTGACCCAGTCGTCGAACCGTGCCATCAGTGCCGCCTTGCTGGTGACCGGCAGCAGGCGCGGGTCCTCCACCCGGCCGGGCAGGTCCTGGTAGAGCTCGCGGTACACGCTGCCGTGGCCGCGGGCGAAGTCCACGAGCTCGGCCAGGCGGGCGCGTTGGCGGGCGTCGATCGCCTCCGGGCCGTGTCGGTAGGTCCGGCGGGCGTCGAGCAGCAGCCGCAACGCCCCGTCCTCGCCGGCGGGGCTCACCGCGGTGCGGCGTCGCTGTACGGGCGCTGGGCCACCCCGAGCAGGTAGTGCCCGCGAACCCGGGTGCGCCACCGGGACCCGACCTGCAGTCCCTGGCGCTCCAGTTCGGCGACGAACTCGCTCGCGGTGAACCGGTCCTCGGTGGGGTGGTCGAACAGCCACCGGTAGCCGCGGGTGGCCAGCGCGGCGGCGGTGACCTCGTCGAAGTAGAACCGCCCGCCCGGCTTGAGCACCCGAACGATCTCCGCCAGCGCCGCTCGCCAGTCCGGGACGTGGTGCACGATCGCGAAGTCGAACACCGCGTCGTAGCTGTTGTCCTCGGCGTCCAGGGCGGTGCGCAGGTCGGTCATGTCGCCGGTGGCCAGCCGCACCCGCTCCCCGTAACCAGCCAGCCGGCGCTTCGCCCGAGTGACCATGGCCGGGTCCAGGTCGATCGCGTCCACACGAGCCGCGGCGAACCGGCGCAGGATCAGCTCGGTGCCGTACCCCGCCCCGCACCCCACCTCGAGCACCCGCGCGTCCGGGGATAGTGCCCCGCCCAGCCGCAGCAGCGTCGGGGTCTCGTAGAACCGCTGCAACGCGCGCCGCGGCGGGCTGTTCACCAGGGCCGTTTCCACCCGGTTCATCAACACGACAGACCTCCCAGTTATCGACGATATGCGGTTACATCGTTGGCTAGCGATGGATACCAGAGGTGTCGCGGCGGTGTCCAGGGCTGCGACGATCGAGGGCGTCGAAAAGCTGGCGCCGAACATGGGCCACATGCGTTATCATCGCCGCATGACGATGCCAGATGCGGTGGCGGTGTCCCCGCGCCAGGAGTTGATGCCGGCTGCGGCGTTGTTCCACAGCCTGTCCGACCCGACCCGGCTCGCGATCGTGCAGCACCTCGCCCGGGGCGAGGCGCGGGTGGTGGATCTGACCGAGCGGCTCGGGTCGGCGCAGTCGACGGTGTCGGCGCACCTGGCGTGCCTGCGCGACTGCGGCCTGGTGATGGGCCGTCCGGAGGGCCGGCAGATGTTCTACTCGCTGACCCGCCCGGAGCTGCTGGACCTGCTCGCCGCCGCGGAGAGGTTGTTGGGGGCGACCGGGTCGGCCGTGGCGCTGTGCCCGAACTTCGGTACCGGCACCGTGGGGGTGCGCGGTGAGTGACGCGTGCGGGTGCGGCCCCGATGAGCCCCGCGTCGACGCCGAGACCGGTGAGGTCGTGGCGGAGCGGGAGCCGGAGCGGTTGTGGGAGGTCTCCGAGCTGCGCGCCGCCGCGGTGGCCGGGGTGCTGCTCGGCGCGTCGCTGGTCGTGGGCTGGTCCGGTGGGCCGGCGCCGGTGGAGCTCGCCCTGCAGGTCCTCGCGCTAGCGGTGGGGGCGTGGACGTTCGTGCCGTCCACACTGCGCCGCCTGGCCAAGGGCAAGATCGGGGTAGGCACCCTGATGACCATCGCCGCGGTCGGCGCCGTCGCGCTCGGCGAGGTCGGCGAGGCCGCGATGCTGGCGTTCCTGTTCTCCATCAGCGAGGGCCTGGAGGAGTACTCGATCGCCCGGACCCGCCGCGGCCTGCGCGCGCTGCTCTCGCTGGTCCCCGAGCAGGCCACCGTGCTGCGCGGCGGCCTGGAGATCGTGGTCGCTCCGGGCGAGCTGCGGGTCGGGGACACCATGCTGGTGCGCCCCGGGGAGCGCCTGGCCACCGACGGGACCGTCGGGACCGGGCGGACCGCGCTGGACGTCTCGGCGATCACCGGGGAGTCGGTGCCGGTCGAGGCCGGCCCCGGCGACGAGGTGTACGCCGGGTCGATCAACGGCACCGGCGTGCTGGAGGTGCAGGTCACCAGCACCGCCGCGGACAACTCGCTGGCCCGGATCGTGGCGATCGTGGAGGCCGAGCAGTCCCGCAAGGGCGCCGCGCAGCGCCTCGCCGACCGGATCGCGCGTCCACTGGTCCCGGGCGTGCTGGTCGCCGCCGCACTGATCGCCGTGGTGGGCAGCGTGTTCGGTGACCCGCTGGTGTGGATCGAACGCGCGCTGGTCGTGCTGGTCGCCGCGTCACCGTGCGCGCTGGCGATCTCGATCCCGGTGACCGTGGTCGCCGCGGTCGGCGCGGCGAGCAAGATGGGGGTGCTGGTCAAGGGCGGCGCCGCGCTCGAGGCCCTGGGCGCCGTGCGCCAGGTCGCCCTGGACAAGACCGGCACCCTGACCCGCAACCGGCCCGTCGTGATCGAGGTCGCCACCACCGGTGGCGCCACCCGCGAGCAGGTCCTCGCGCTGGCCGCCGCGCTGGAGGCGCGCAGCGAGCACCCCCTGGCCCGCGCGATCCTGGCCGCGGTCGACCAGCCCACCCCGGCCGCCGACGTCGAGGCCGTGCCCGGCGCCGGGCTCACCGGCCGCCTGGACGGGCGTGCGCTGCGGCTGGGCCGGCCGGGCTGGATCGACCCCGGTGACCTGGCCGGGCCGGTGCGCGGCATGCAGGAGGCCGGGGCGACCGCGGTGCTCGTCGAAGCCGACGGGACGGTCCTCGGCGCGGTCGCCGTGCGCGACGAGCTGCGGCCCGAGGCCGCCGAGGTCGTCGCCCACCTGCAGCGCGACGGCTACCGGGTCGCGATGCTCACCGGGGACAACCACGCCACCGCCGCCGCGCTCGCCGCGCAGGCCGGCATCCGTGACGTGCACGCCGAGCTGCGACCTGAGGACAAGGCTGCACTCATCGCGACGATGCGCGCCGAACGGCCCACCGCGATGGTCGGCGACGGCGTCAACGACGCCCCCGCGCTGGCCACCGCGGATCTGGGCATCGCCATGGGCGCGATGGGCACCGACGTGGCCATCGAAACCGCCGACGTCGCCCTGATGGGTGAGGACCTGCGCCACCTGCCCCAGGCCCTCGACCACGCCCGACGAGCCCGGCGGATCATGCTGCAGAACGTCGGGCTGTCGCTGGCCATCATCGTCGGACTGATGCCGCTGGCCCTGCTCGGCGTGCTCGGCCTGGCCGCGGTCGTCGCCGTGCACGAGCTCGCCGAGATCCTGGTCATCGCCAACGGGGTGCGCGCCGGCCGCACCCGCGCGCTGTCTCCCACCGCCGCCACGGTGCTCCCGCCGTCGGCGCCGACGCGCCCGCAACCGCTCGACGCCGCACATCGCGGCTGATGCCGGTGAACACCGGACGGATTCCCGAGGTTGAGGGGTAGGTGCAGGACGTGGTGAGGGACCAGACGCTGCAGCTGCTCCGTCAGGGGTACCGCTGGGCCGGCGGGCTGCGGCCAGACCCCCCGACGGCCCCGTGGGCGGTACCGACCCGGCTGCTGGGCCGCCGCGCGGTGCTGATCGGCGGCCCGGCCGGGGTGCGTCGCTTCTACGATCCGCGGCTACGCCGCCGCGGGTCGCTGCCGGCCCCATTGAAGCTGGTGCTGTTCGGCCGGGACACGGTGCACGGCCTCGACAATGCCGAGCACCACCACCGCAAGGCGCTGTACCTGCGGGTGCTCACCGCCGACGCGGTGGCCGACCTCGGTCGGTGTGCCGAGCAGGAGTGGCAGGCGGTCACCCGGCGCTGGGCGGGCGGGGCGCCGGTGCGGCTGTTCGACGAGGCCGTGCAGGTCCTGGGCGCGGCCGTGCTGCCGTGGGCCGGGATCCCGATGGCGTCCGCGGAGCTGCCCCGGCGGGCGCGGCAGCTCGCCGACATCGTCGACGGGTTCGGCACGCCGGGGCGGCCCTTCGCCCGGGCCGCCCTCGCCCGCGCGCGGCTGGGCCGGTGGGCGGCCGGGCTCGTCCGCCGGGCCCGCCTCGGACAGATCCACCCGGCGCCCGGTACCGCGCTGCACGCGGTCGCGACGGCCCGGGACCTGCGCGGGCGGCCGTTGCCCGCCCGCGTCGCCGGCGTCGCACTGCTCAACTTCGTGCGCCCAACCGTGGCCGCGGCCTGGTACGTGGCCTTCGCCGGCATGGCCCTGCACGAGCACCCCGAATGGCGCCACCGCCTCGCCGACACCGAGCCCGACCAGGGCGCTGTCGCCGCGTTCGCCCAGGAGGTGCGCCGGCGCTACCCGTTCGTGCCGGTGCTCGCCGCCGTGGCCCGCGAGGACCAGGACGTCCTCGGCGTCCCGGTCCCGCGCGGCGGGCTGGTGGTGCTCGACGTGCACGGCACCGACCACGACCCGACGCACTGGCCCGACCCCGACCGCTTCGACCCCGACCGCTTTCTCGCCGGCCCGGTCGACCCGGACACCCTGGTACCGCAGGGCGGTGGCGACGTGGCCACCGGGCACCGCTGCCCCGGCGAGGACGTCGTGCTCACCATGATCGCCGTCGCCACCCGCACGCTCGCCCGGCTGGACTACACGCTGCCACCCCAGGACCTCGAGGTCGACCTGTCCCGGGTCCCGACCCGCCCCCGCAGCGGCGTGCTCCTCACCCCCACCGCCCGCTGACGCATCGCACCCGGCCCGCGCATCACCCTGGTCGCCGCAGTGTCGGCGGCTGGTTCGGGTGCGCGGTCGCCAGGGCCGCCGCTCACGAGGTGCCGTGGGGTTCACGAGGTGCCGTCCGAGGGGGGCGGCCCTGGTCTGCCGATTCCTGCTCCGTGGCGTGTCCTGCGACGCTGCGGTTCTCGGTGCGCCACGACGCCCACAGCAGGGCGAGCACCCCGAGGGTGATCGCGGTGTCGGCCAGGTTGAACGTCGGGAACCAGCCCAGCCACAGGAAGTCGGTGACCGCGCCGTCCCCGGCCCGGTCCACGATGTTGGCCATCGCACCGCCCAGCACGAGGCCCGCCGGCACCGGCGGGCGCAGCCAGCCGGCGACGATCGCGACCAGCACGCCACTGGTGATCACCCCGGCCAGCGCGAGCACGGCCCAGGTCGGCAGCCCGTCGCCCAGACTGAACGCCACCCCGGTGTTGTAGCTGAGCTGTAGGCGCCCGATCCCGAGGTCTACCGGCGCGCCGGGCAGTCGGGTATCGGCCAGCCACTTGGTCACCACATCGACCAGGACAGCGACCGCCGCCGTGACACCGGCCGTGGCGACCGAGCGTGATCTCGGCCAGGCACTCATCGGCGCGACTCCGCCCGATCGCTCGGGTCCCCGTCCGACCTCGCACCAGCGACAGCAATCGGCATAAGGCGATGATAAACGGCGGAGCCGATGACAGCGCACCGGCTCCGTCTCGCCGCGGAGAGGCGGTGCCGCCAGCAGTACGCGGATGCGCCGCCTCAACAGACCGCAGCCGCGGCACGCCGGCACCTACAGGCCGAAGGCGCCGCCCTCGACCAGGATGACGATGCCCAGACCGATCAGCACGATCGGGAACAGCACCTGCTCCCAGCGCTCCAGCACCTCGGCGATCGGTTCGCGGGTGGCGACGAAGCGCGCCGCGGCGACCAGCACGGCGACCAGGGCGAGGAACACGATCGAGTAGGCGATGATGCCGCCGGTGCCGACGGTGGCGAAGACCGGTACGTAGACGCCGATGTTGTCCCCGCCGTTGGCGAAGGTGATCGCGGCGATGGCGGGCACGCTGAGCGCCTTGCCGCTGAGCTTGCCCTCGTCGTCATCGTCGTCACCGTCACACCAGGACCGCCAGGACCGCCAGGCCGCGAGCAGGCCCAGGACCAGCGGGATCAGGCCGAAGTACGGGATGACCTCCTCGGGCAGGAAACTGCGCGCGCCCAGGGCGACGAGCACCGCCGCGGCCAGGATGGCGCCGAAACCGAGGTACTGACCACCGAGGATCCTGGCCGTGGTCCCCGGGACGCCGGCACCCCGGGCATAGAACAGCGACAGCACGATGACGTCGTCGATGTTGGTGACCATGAACAGGCCGATGGCCTGCAGGGTCCACGTGAGGGGTTCCATGGCTGCTGCCTTCTTGGTGGTCGCCGACATCGTTCGGTCGGCGAGAGTCGGCCGCCGGGGAGCGGGCGGTACGGCGGTTCGGGCACGCCGCTCCAGCGGAGCGTGGTCCCGGTGAGCTACGACATGACATGCCGACCGAGCGGTGGGGCACCGCGAGCGGGGTGAGGACCGCTACGGCGGCGCCGGCGCTCGCGCGCGGTCCGACACGCTGTCAGCGTTCCGGGCACGTGACGCAGCGCGGGCGTGCTCGTGTGACCCAGAAACGGCAGACGAGCCGTGAATACGCTGAAGACGCTTGGTCGGGCACGCAGCATCGTCATACGACGATGCTATCATCGTCCGCCGCTGTCATAGTCAATAGCCGATGCAAATTCTCGCCGCGCTTTGCCGGCGTCGACCGGCCGCCGGGTACCTCGCGCTGCAGCGTGGACAGCGGCGTGACAGGTCAAGGCGCGATCGTAGGTCGGCGCCTGCGGACCACCGTCACCGAGAACCGGTGACGGTCGGTCACAGCGGTTTAGTGTCCTCCGGTGCACAGCACGATCAGCAGCATGAGCGGCGGCGACGATGTGGACCTGGGGTCGACCTGCCGGAGCCGCCATCACGTCAGCACTGCGCGGCGCGATGTCGGCGGCTCGACGCCCGGTAGAGCGGCGGTCAACGGTCCTCGTCCTCGTCGCCGGTGTCGGGATCGCGCAGCGTACGGCGGGTCCCGGCGAGGTCGGGGAGCTGGAACGAGTAGTGCCCGTGCACGTTGAGGTGACGGCGCATGTAGGGCGAGAGCCGTACAACGTCCTCGCCGCGCACTGGGCAGCCCTCCTGGCGCAGTTGGGCGAGGGCGGCATCGAGGTAGACGGTGTTCCACAGCGTGATGCAGTTCAGGACCAGCCCGAGCGCGCCGAGCTGGTCCTCCATGCCCTCGTGGTAGGCGCGGCGCAGATCGCCGCGGCGGCCGTGGAAGACGTGCCGGGCCAGGTCGTGGCGGCCTTCTTGCAGGTTGCGCATGCCCTTGATCTCCGCCCGGTACGGGGCTTGATCGACATACGACAGCACGTGCAGGGTCTTGAAGATCCGCCCGTAGTGGGCCAGGGCCTCACCGAGCTGGGTCGGGTTGCCGCCGTGGGCGAGCATCCGCAGCACGTCGTGCGCGCTGACCGCGCCGGTGTGGATGGACCCGGCCAAGCGCAACAGGTCGGGCCAGTGCGCCCTGACCCGACCGAGGTCGATCTTCCCGCGGGCGGCGGTGGCGAGCGGGCCATAGTCCGCGCCCGGGTTGATCCGCCACAGCTTCGCGTCGGGCAGGTCGGCCAGCTGGGGGCGGTAGTCGAACCCGAGCAGCCGCATCAGCCCGCACACCATGTCGCTGTACGAGCCGGTGTCGCTGATGATGACCTCCGGGCGGCGGCCGCCGTCCTGGCGGTAGATCAGGTCGATCACGTGCAGCGAGTCACGCGGGGTGCCCGACACGACCAGCCCGGCCAGCCCGACGGCCTGGTCGTTGACCAGATTGAGCAGCGTCACCCCGCGCCTGCGCCCGAAGTAGCGCGGGTTGGGACGGGCGTCGATGCTGCGCACCGGCACCACGAACCGGACACCGTCCACCGCCGCGAGCAGCCCACCACCCCACGCCTGGGCCAGCGGAATGTCGGCCTGAGCGGTGATGAGCGGGGCGTTCGCTGCGGCGTAGGTCTCCGCGCGCAGGTAGTTCTGGTCGACGTGGCTGATCCGGTGCCGGGTCAGCGCCGCCACTCCGGGGCTGAGGACCGGCGTGAACCCGACGTTGAGCGCGTGCGCGGTCAGCGCGGCCGCCACGCTCACCGACAGGTCGTCCAGGCGGGCCTGGCCGCCCGAGGCCGGAGTGAACGCCGCCGCGAACTCCGGGTGCCAGGACATCACCTCCAGCACCACCTCGCCGATGTCGACCCGCGGGAGCATCGCCTCGCACCGGCGCCGCAGGTCGGTCAGGCTCGGCGGATCGGAGACGGCGTCGATCTTCCCGGCGTGCAACCGGCCTTGCTCGTCGATGGAGACCTCGGTGTTGGCGATCAGGCGCCCCGCGACGTGGCGCAGCGCGGCGTCGAGGTCGCTCGCGTGCTCGGCCAGCAGCGGGTCGGAATCGTGCGGGAGCTGCAGGGCGTTGAGCACCGGGCCGCGGGCGGCCTCCCACGCCGGGCCGTCCAGCAGCTGCGCGCGCGGGTCGGCCCAGCGACCGGAGGCAAGCGCGAAGATGTCGCGGCGGCGCAGCCGATGGTGAAATAGCTCTAGTACGCAGAATACGTAGCCGGCCCGGTTCACCGTGGTCTCCGGTCGCCCGGGGGTGAACACCACCCGCGCCCAGCCTGGCGGGACCAGGTCCACCGCGACCTTGCGGGCGTCGAGGTACCCCGCCGGTACCCGCGCCGTCGGGCGGGCATCGAGCAGGTCCGGCAGGGCGCGCAGCGCGTCGAGGACGGGGGTGGCCTCGGCGGTGGCGTCGAACCGAATGGCCGTGCACAGCATCGGCAGGAACGGGCGCACCACCGCATAGCGGTCGGCCAGGGTCGCCCGCCACTCCGTGTCGGGATCTGTGCCCGGGGCCGGCACGACGTCGGTGATGTTCGCGACCGCGGTGCGCAGCTCGGCCCGGGAGACCACGTTCTCGATCGCGTCCCAGACCAGCTCCAGCGTGATCTCCGGGCCCCATGTCGTGGCCTCGAGTAGTACCCCGACCGCGGCGGCCAACTTCCCGGCGTCGCGGCTGACCCGCGGATACCGCCGGGCCTGCTCGTCACGGGTCTGGCGTTGCGCACGGGCCAACAGCTCCGTGGTCATCAGCACGTCGAACAGCTCCACCGCATCGTCGGTGGCCCTAGCCTGCAGCCCCACCACCGTGGCCAGCAGCGTCGCCAGCCGGCGGGCGTAAGGGTGGCGGCGCAACGCCGGCGCCTTCCCCGCCATGCCGTAGCGGGCCAGCTCGATCACCCGCCGCCGTGGGACCGCCCCCAGCTCGATCTGACCGACGCCGATCGCGGACAGCTCGCTGACCCGATCCAACGCCGCTGCCATCGCGCGGCCCGACGCCCGGGTCGGGCCCCGGCGCAGCCGTTCCAGCTCCGAGGTTCGTGCCCCGTCAGGGATCTCCAACAACAGATCCAACGCAGCGGCCTGCGACGCAGTCAGCGGGGCGGCCAGGGTGTCCCACAGCCGCGCCATCGCCGCGTCCCGGACCCGGGCCACCAACCGAGCCAGGGTGGACACCCCGGGCAGCAGCACCCGGTGCTCCCGAAGCCAGACCACCGCGCCGTCGAACAGCGCCTTCGGGCCATCCCCGGTGGTCCACGCCCGGTCATCCACCCACCGCGCAAGCTCCTCGGCCGCCGCGGTGAACTCGACGAACCCGTACGCCTCGCGGATCTGCGCTGCGTGCTCGAGCCGGGTCATCTCCCGGACCCGGTAGTCCTTCACACACGACGGATCAACGATGTCGAGCTGCTCGGCCAGGTAGTCCACGACCTCGGTCGGAACATCGGTCGGATCGGCCAGGAACCGGCCGATGAACAACAACGTCGTGAGCTGCACCGCGAACCCCAGCCGGGTGTGCGGCAGCCGCTTCGCCTCGACCAGAGCGCGGGCCTTGTCATCGAGCAGGAAGCAGCGGTCCAGCTCCGCCGTCGACGGCGGTCTCGCGTAGCAGCCGTACGTCGCGGCCTGCGCGTCGGTGAGGAACTCGACGGGCACGGAGAACCCCCAGCACGCCACGGACTCGAACGTCGAGCCCAGACCGTTCCCCGAACGCGGCGACGCTACCGCGAGCCCCGGGCTGGCGCCGCTCTACCGATGGATCCCGTTCCGTTGTTCCTCACGGGCCTGCCCGACGACCAGGGACGACTGCGGTTCGCCGGCGACGTGGGGACCGGCTTCACCGCCGGGATACGACGGGACCTACTCGCGCTCCTGACGAAGCGCGAGCTGCCGGCTCCTGCGATCGACGTCCCGTCCGGGCGCAGCGCGTGGGCCAGCCCTACCCCGATACACCTTCGCCGTTGGGTGCGTCCGGGGCTGATCGGCGAGATCGACTACCGGCAGCGAGCTGTTGACCGGACTACCGAGTGACACGCCGGTCCCCTATTGCCGCTAGGCGCTGGGGTGTCGGTAGACCTCCGTCGTTCTCTCGACGGAGGTGCGATGTGAGAGTTGGCGGCGCCGAGCGTGACGTGTGCTCGATCTATCTACCGCGCTGGGGGCGCGTGGTCGCGGACGACGACGATGTCGTTCCGTTCCAGGTGCTGGGCCCCGACGAGCAACCGGTCGAGCCCGTGGCCCGCTTCCTGGCGGACTTCGTAGCACGGGGCAATCAGCCGACATCGGTGCGCAGCTACGCATACGCGCTGCTGCGCTGGTGGCGTTGGCTGGAAGCAGTTCGAGTGGGCTGGGACCGCGCCACCTCGGCCGAGGTCAGAGACCTGGTTCTGTGGCTGGCGCAGGCCCGTAAGCCCGCCATGTCGGCGGCACCGTTGAATGGCGCGGTCAATGTCGTGACGGGAAAGCCGTATCCAGGGTCTGGGTACGGCCCACGCACGGTGCGGCACTCCAACGCGGTGCTGCATACGTTCTACGAGTACTGGATCGATCGGGGCGAGGGCCCGCTGGTCAATCCGGTGCAGCGGGCTCATTCGGGGGCCGCTCCGCGGCCGAACCGGCACCACAATCCGTTGGAGCCGTTCCGGCCGGAGGGCCGGCTGCGCTACAACCCGAAGATCCCGAAGGCCTCACCTCGGGCGATGCCAGACCAGCGGTGGGCGGAGCTGTTTGGCCGGCTGACCTCGAATCGGGACCGGGCGCTCCTGGCGTTGGCGGTGAGCAACGGGGCCCGGGCCAGTGAGCTGCTAGGGCTACGTGGGCACGACCTGGACTGGGGCGAGCAACGGATCCGCCTGGTCCGCAAGGGGAGCCGGGCGGTTCAGTGGGTGCCGTCGAGCCCGGAGTCGTTCGTCTGGATCCGCCTCTACCTATCTGAACTCGGCGAACCGCTCGCGCCGGACCAGGCGCTGTGGCAGACGATGCGCCGCCGCGACCGCGGTGCTGGCCTGCGGCGTCATCCACTGAGCTATGACGCCCTGCGGGCGGTGTTTCGACGGGTGAACGCCGAGCTGGGTACGAACTGGTCGATGCACGACCTGCGCCATACCGCAGCGTTGCGGATGGCTCGCGACCCGGCGCTGACCCTGCGCGACGTCCAGGTCGTGCTCGGGCACGCACACCTGAGCACCACCGCAGACATCTATCTCGCCGAACAAGACATCGAGGTCGCCCGCCGAGTGCACCAGCACCTGGTCGAGCAGGCATCCCCATCACTGTCGCGGCCCTCGCTGCCACCGGCGGCGGGTGAGGGGTACGACCGGGGCGACCTGTCGGTGTTGTTCGGATGGAACGCCGGATGACCGGCCAGCGCGTCGCGTCCAGCCTGGAGACTGCCCGCCCGCCGATGCGGACGTCGCACAAGCTCCGCCGCCATCCGGAGCTTCTCGACATCGAGCCGATGCTGGGGCCGCTGGACTCTGCATCGTCGGCCGAGATCTTGATGACCTTGCCTACGCTCGCCGGTTGGCCGCCGAAGCACCCACACACCGGTTACGGGCGCGGCAACGCGTACCTGCGTGCCGCCGAGCAGATCTTGGCCTGGTTGCAGGCCCATCCCGGCGACGGATGGCAGGCCCGCTGGCTGGCCTCGGGCGCCGATGACAGCTTGGGTTGGCTGGATGCCCTGATCGCCGCGCACCGGTGCACTCCGAACAAGGCCCGCAACGATCTCGTAGGAGCGGTCGGGTTCCTGCTGTTGGGCCGGGTTGTGGTCCCGTCCTACGGGTTCCTGCGGGCTCTGCGCGCCAAGGCCGTGCTGCGGCGGGTCCGCAGTCAGTTCCGGCCAGATCTGTTCGAGCAGTGCGCGACGGCGGCATCCGAGCTGGCTACGAACACCCGCGCTGCCGACGACACGCTGAACGTCTTGTCGAAGATCGTGCTGCGCACTGGCCGCGATCTCGACCAGCTCACCGCTCAGGACCTGCTGACCTACCGAGCCTGGGAGGTCGAGTACTACGGCGTCGGGAAGGGCGCGGTCCCGCTGGCCTGGCGGGTTCTGCGTCCGATTGCCGATCTCGAGCCTCCGAGCCTGCACGAGGCGCTGCGACTGGGGCAGCGAACGACAGCCGAGCTGATCGACACCTACCAGCTGCGCTGCCGCCCGGTCCGCGACATGCTGGTGCGTTACTTCGACGAACGACGCACCGGGATGGACTACGGCTCTTTTCGCACGCTGGTCCTCGAGGTGATCCGCAACTTCTGGAGCGACATCGAGACCTACCACCCCGAGATCGACTCCCTGCACCTGCCACACGACGTCGCCGAGGCCTGGCGGAGACGTCTACGAGTGATCGTCACGCCGGATGGCGGCACCCGCGATCGAAAGTCGTACTACTCGAACTTGCTCTATGTCCGAGCGATCTACCTCGACATCCAGGAGTGGGCCCACCATGACCCCTACTGGGCGGGGTGGGCAGCACCGAACCCGGTGCGACGCAGCGACCTGCGTGGCATGGGGAAGGCCCGCGTCCGCACCACCTCTGAGATGCACCAGCGGGTCCGGGACCGCCTCCCGCACCTGGACGCCATCGTCGACACCGCCGAGCAGCACCGCACCACCAGCGCGGCCCTGCTCGCCGCTGCCGAACAGACGGCGCTCGGCGAGCATTTCACTTACGACGGGCGCACCTACCTGCGCACCGCCCACCAGAGCTATCTCACCGGCCGCTCCCGCGGCGAATCTCCACCCGCGGTCCTGGTGATCGACCCGGACGGCCAGAGGATCGACCTCAGCCGCACCGAGCAGGAGGCGTTCTGGGCTTGGGCGGTCATCGAGACTCTCCGTCAGACTGGCCTGCGCGTCGAGGAGCTCAGCGAGCTGACCCACCTCGCGCTGATCTCATACCGCCTGCCCGACAGCGGCGAGGTCGTCCCGATGCTGCAGGTCGTCCCCTCCAAGAGCGATCGCGAACGACTCCTGCTCGTGAGCCCCGAACTGGCCAGCGTGCTGGCCTCCATCATCACGCGACTACGCGCCCTCAATCAGGGCGCCATCCCACTGACCAGCCGTTACGACGAGCACGAACGCGTCCTGGGACCCGTCCTGCCGCACTTGTTCCAGCGCCGCATGGCCTGGCGCTGGGAACCGCTGAGCTCCCGGAGCATCCGGAAGCTGATCCGCGACACCCTCGAACGCGCCGGCGTCCGCACCCTCACCGGGGAACCCCTGCGGTTCACCCCACACGACTTCCGAAGGATCTTCGCCACCGAAGCCGCGAACGGAGGCCTCCCACTGCACATCGTGGCTCGGCTTCTCGGCCACGCCAGCGTGAACACCACTCAGGCTTACACCGCTGTGTTCGACGACGAGCTCGTCCGCAGCTACCAGGCCTTCCTGGCCAACCGGCGCGCTGAGCGTCCGGCTGCGGAGCACCGTGTGGCTACCGACGCCGAGTGGCGGGAGTTCCAGCAGCATTTCCAGACCCGCAAGCTCGAGCTCGGCACCTGCGGCCGTCCCTACGGCACTCCGTGTCGACACGAACACGCCTGCATCCGCTGCCCCAGCCTGCGCGTCGACCCGCGCGCCCGGCCGCGGCTCGCCGCGATTGTCGACAACCTCCGAGACCGGATTCAGGAGGCCCGTCTGAACCACTGGCTCGGAGAGATCGAAGGCCTTACGACCAGCCTCACCGCTGCAGCCGAAAAGCTCACCCGCCTCGACCGGGCGAGCGCGGGCTCCGCAGAGCGGGTATCGCTCGGTATGCCTCTCCTTACCAACCCTGATTGAACCCACCCGTGATCAGACCTCACGCGGTCGCAGATGGATCACCGGGATGATCGATGACGTGCTGTCCTGCCCGCATCCGCTGTACCCGTACTGACGCGCCTCACAGCCTGTGCGCGACTGTGGCGGCCCGGGAGGAGGTGGTGCAGCCATCGTGGCTGCACCACCTCCTCGACCGGGAAGCGGATCAGACCGCGTGTCCTCGGAAGCGACGTAGCCGCAGGCTGTTGCCGACCACGAAGACCGAGCTGAACGCCATCGCTGCACCGGCGATCATGGGGTTGAGCAGGCCCAACGCTGCGAGCGGGATCGCCGCAGTGTTGTAGGCGAAGGCCCAGAACAGGTTGGTCTTGATCGTGCTCAGGGTTGTGCGTGCGAGCCGTACGGCGTCGGCTGCGGCGCGCAGGTCGCCACGGACGAGGGTGATGTCGGAGGCCTCGATGGCGACATCAGTGCCGGTGCCCATGGCCAGGCCGAGGTCGGCCTGGGCGAGCGCCGCGGCATCGTTGACCCCGTCGCCGACCATGGCGACGACTCGGCCCTCGCGCTGCAGGCGCTCGATGACGGCGAGTTTGTCGGCGGGCATGACGTCGGCGATGACGGTGTCGTCGCCGACGTCGATGCCGACCTCGCCGGCGACGGAGTCAGCGACGGCGCGGTTGTCCCCGGTCAGCAGTACCGGTCGCAGCCCGAGACGACGAAACTCGGTGATGGCCTCGGCGGAGGTGTCCTTGATGGTGTCGGCGACGACGAGCACGGCGCGGGCCTGCCCGTCCCAGGCGACGGCGACGGCGGTGGAGCCGCGGGCCGCCTCAGCCGCAGCTGCGTCGGCGAGCTCGCCGGTCAGCGGAGTCGACCACTGCTCGAGCAGACGTGGCCGGCCCACGATCACGGCGTGACCGTCGACGACCCCCTGGACACCGAGTCCTTCGTGGTTGGTGAAGTCCTCGACGCCGGGGAGATTGCCGGTGCGCGTCTCGGCGGCGGTGGCGATCGCGGTGGCGATCGGATGCTCGGAGGCCTTCTCCAGGGCGCCTGCCAGCCGAAGGGCGGTGGCCTCGTCGGATCCGCCGGCGGTGTGGACGGCGGCCAGGGACATCTTGCCGGTGGTGACGGTGCCGGTCTTGTCGAGGACGATGGTGTCGATCCTGCGGGTGGATTCCAGGACTTCGGGGCCCTTGATCAGCACGCCCATCTGGGCGCCCCTGCCGGTTCCGACCAGCAGCGCGGTCGGTGTGGCCAAGCCGAGCGCGCAGGGGCAGGCGATGATCAGCACGGCGACGGCCGCGGTGAACGCCGCGGTCGCGCCGGCCCCGGCGCCTAGCCAGAATCCGAGCGTCACCACAGCGACCGCGATGACGATCGGTACGAAGACCCCTGAGATCCGGTCGGCGAGGCGCTGGACGGCGGCCTTACCGTTCTGGGCGTCCTCGACCAGCGACGCCATCTGGGCGAGCTGGGTGTCCGAGCCCACCCGCGTCGCTTGGACGACCAGGCGCCCGCCGGCGTTGACGGTGGCGCCGACGACGGTGTCGCCGACGGCGACCTCGACCGGGACGGACTCGCCGGTGAGCATCGAGGCGTCGACAGCCGAACGGCCGTCGACGACCGTGCCGTCGGTGGCGATCTTCTCTCCGGGCCGGACGACGAACCGGTCCCCGACAGCGAGATCGGCGATCGGGATGCGGACCTCCGAGCCGTCGCGTAGGACGGCGACGTCCTTGGCCCCGAGTTCGAGCAGGGCGCGCAGGGCGGCGCCGGCGCGGCGCTTGGAGCGCTGCTCGAAGTAGCGCCCGGCGAGGACGAACGTGATGACCCCGGCCACGACCTCGAGGTACATGTTCCCGGCGCCGTCGGTGGGTGAGACCGACAGCTCGAAGGGGTGGACCATGCCGGGAATTCCTGCGGTACCGAAGAACAGCGCATAGACCGACCACGCCATCGCCGCCGTGGTGCCCATCGAGATGAGGGTGTCCATGGTGGCCGCGCCGTGACGCAGGTTCGTCCAGGCTGCGCGGTGGAACGGGGCGCCGGCCCAGGCCCAGACCGGCGCGGTGAGGACCAGGCAGAGCCACTGCCAGTTCACGAACTGCAGGGGCGGGGTCATCGACAGGACCACGACCGGGACCGACAGCAGGGCCGCGCCGAGGAGGCGGTCGCGCAGGGGACGCAGCTCGTCGTCCTGTTCGGCGGTGTCGTCGGCGGTGTCGTAGCCGCGGTGCGGCGGGGTCGGAAGGACGGCCGAGTAGCCCGCCGATTCCACGGCGGCCACGAGGGCGTCGGTGCCGACACTGCCCGGCGCGGAGACCTTCGCCTTCTCGGTCGCGTAGTTGACCGTGGCGCTGACGCCGTCGAGCTTGTTCAGCTTGCGCTCGACGCGGTTCGCGCAGGACGCACACGTCATGCCGCCGATGGCCAGCTCGATCTCGCGGACCTGGTCACCGGACGGGGGCAGGGTCGCGGTCATCAGTGGCCTCCGTCGGTGTGCGGGTGGCCGGTCTCGACCGAGCCGGGCGCGGCCGGCGCGGACCCGGTGGTCGGGACCGTGAACTGCGCGGTGCGGACCTGACCGTCGTGCTGGAAATCGAGGAACAGCCGGTAGGTGCCGGTCGAGGGCACCTCGGTGTGGAAGGTAATTCCGGGCCCGGACTCGGTGGTGCCGTCCCCGGGTGCTCCGTCGGGGTGGACGTGGAGGTAGCCGAGATCGCCGCTGCGCAGCGCGACCAGGTGGCCGTAGGCGCCCAGGTAGGGCTGCAGGTCGCGCACCGGCTGGCCGTGACGGGTCACGGTGAGGGTGACCGGGCTCGACCGGCCGGGCTCGAGCACCCCGTCGAGGGTCACCTCGTATCCCCCGGGGGCGGTGGCGGTGCGGTTGGCCTGCGGCGCGACGGGCGCGAAGCTGCCCGGGGCGAACAGGTCGACCCCGAGCGTCGTGGCCTCGCCACCGGTGGGGGCGAAGTCGGCGAAGGTACGATAGGTGCCTCCGCCGGGCAGGGTGATCGGGGCCCGCCAGGTGCCGTCGGGGTCCATCGTCGGGTGCAGGTGCTGGAAGTAGGCCGTGTCGCTGCGCACGACAATCAGGTGCATCCGCTTCTCGTGCTCGATGTCGAATCCGGTGATCGCAGCCCCGTCGGGGCCGGTGATCCGGAACGCGAGCTCGCTCGCCTGCCGGGCCGGGAGCGTGTTCGAGGCGGGCGTCAGCGTCAGGCCGCCCTCGGTCGAGGCCAGGCCGGCGGGCCCTGTCGACCGGGAGGCGGTGGGAGCGCCGTGACCCGCCGCCGGGTCAGCCCCGTGGTCGGCGGTCTGTGCGGTGGGGCGTAGGTGTGCGGTGGGGGCATCGATGGTCGCGCCGGTCGCGAATGCGCCAGCTCCGAAGAGGACGACAGCCGCACCGTAGGCGGACAGTCGTGCTGCGGTCTTCATCGTCGGAAGTCCTTCGGTGAGACCCGGTACGGGTGGACGGCCGCGCGCAGCGAGCTGCGGGGCCGTGACCCGTACCGGGTGGCGGACTGGTGCTGGTGATGCTCAGGTCGTGGTGACCTCGTACCCGGCTTCCTTGACGGCTGCGCGGACCGCGTCGGGGGACACCTCGCGGTCACTGGTGACAGTGACGGCGCCGGTCGGTAGGTCGACCGCCACGTCGGTCACACCGGAGATCTCGCTGACCTCCTCGGTGACCGACGAGACGCAATGCCCGCAGGTCATGCCGGTGACGGTGTAGGTGGCTGTGCTCATAGCGCTCATTCCTCTCGGTCGTCGTACTCAGGAACGGACCAGTCGCGCGATCGCGGCGCTGGCCTCTTGGATCTTCTGGTCGGCGACGGGGCCACCTTCGGCGGCGGCGTCGGCGACGCAGTGCTTGAGGTGCTCGTCGAGTAGGCCCAGGGCCACGGCCTCGAGGGCTTTATTGACCGCCGACACCTGAGTCAGGATGTCGATGCAGTACTTGTCCGACTCGATCATCTTCGTGATCCCGCGGACCTGGCCCTCGATCCGACGCATCCGCTTGATGTGGGAGTCCTTGCTGTCGGCGTATCCGTGCTGCATCGCCTACCTCCTCGTGACACCTCCAGCATACCCCTACGGGGTACCCGCATTCAATCGTGTCGATCCGTGATCCCCACCGGATCGCCGGGGGTAGGTATGGCGCAGTACCAGCCGATCACCCGAGATCGGAGCGCCGTGCCGAGCTCTATGACGAACAAACCAGCCAGCTGAGCATGCCTGCGCTTGATACCCCTATGGGGTATGGCGTATCCATGTGGCATGAACCCCGGAGAGCGATCGAGCAAGGACGCAGACGGGTCTGCTCGCCACCCACACCAAGCGACCGACACGACGGGCAGCGCTGCCGGACCGGCCGAGGAGATCCGCCCGGCGGCCGCACCGGTCAGGACCGGCCCGGGTGAGCAGCCGCACCATCACAAACCCGGTGCGCACGAGGGGCACGAGGGGCACGAAGGGCATCAGGGACACGACGGGCACGGCAATCATGGCGATCACGTCGGGCAGTTCCGGCGGCTGTTCTGGATCATGCTCGTCCTGGCCGTCCCCGTGGTCGGGTTCAACGACATGTTCGCCCACCTGGTCGGCTATCACCTGCCTGTCGGCGAGTGGGTGCGGTGGGTCTCGCCGGTGCTGGGCACCGTGATCTACCTGTGGGGAGGGCGCCCGTTCCTCACCGGCGCCGTCGCAGAGGTCCGGTCGCGTAAGCCGGGCATGATGCTGCTGATCGGCCTGGCGATCACAGTCGCGTTCATCGCGTCCTGGGGTGCCAGCCTGGGCCTGCTCGACGGCGAGCTGAACTTCTGGTGGGAGCTCGCGCTGCTGGTCGTGATCATGCTGCTGGGTCACTGGATCGAGATGCGCTCACTCGCCCAGACCACCTCGGCGCTGGACTCCCTGGCGGCACTGCTGCCCGACGAGGCCGAGCGGGTCGACCACGGCGATGTCGTCGTCACCGTCTCACCGGCCGACCTGGTGGTCGGAGACGTGGTCATCGTCCGGCCCGGCTCGTCGGTGCCCGCCGACGGAACGATCGTGGACGGGTCGGCGAGCATGGACGAGTCCATGGTGACCGGGGAGTCCCGCACGGTGCGGCGTCAGACCGGTGATCAGGTCGTGGCCGGCACCGTTGCAACCGACTCGGGCCTGCGGGTCGAGGTCACGGCGACCGGGGACGACACTGCGCTGGCCGGGATCCGCCGGCTCGTGGCCGACGCCCAGGCATCGTCGTCGCGGGCTCAGCGTCTCGCCGACACCGCGGCCGGGTGGTTGTTCTGGTTCGCCCTCGGCGCTGCCGTGCTCACCGCGGTGGTCTGGTCTCTGGTCGGGCTACCCGACACCGCAGTGGTGCGCACCATCACCGTGCTCGTCATCGCCTGCCCACATGCTCTCGGGCTGGCCATCCCGCTGGTGGTGTCCATCGCCACCGAGCGTGCCGCCCGGGGCGGCGTGCTGGTCAAGGATCGTCTGGCGCTGGAGTCGATGCGCACCGTCGATGCCGTGCTGTTCGACAAGACCGGGACCCTCACCCGGGGCGAGCCGACCGTCACCGGCATCGAGCCGGGAGAGGGCCGCGCCGCGGACGAGGTGCTCGCTCTTGCGGCCGCGGCCGAGTCCGGCAGCGAACATCCCCTGGCCAGAGCCATCGTCGGCGCCGCCCGCAACCGGGGCTTGACCGTGCCCGCGGCGCGTGAGTTCTCCTCGTCTCCCGCGGTCGGGGTCGAGGCCACCGTGGACGGCACGCTGATCCAGGTCGGCGGACCCCATCTGCTCGACCAGCACGGCGCCGCCGAGTTCGCGGTCGCGGACCAGTGGCGCCGCCAAGGGGCGATCATCCTGCACGTCCTCGCCGACCGGGAGGTCATCGCGGCGCTGCGACTGGCAGACGAGATCAGACCAGAGTCCCGGGAGGCGGTCGAGGCTCTGCACGCCGTCGGCACGCAGGTGGTCATGATCACCGGGGACGCCCGGGCCGTGGCCGACACCGTCGCTGCCGACCTCGGCATCGACCGGGTCTTCGCCGGAGTCCGCCCGGAGGACAAAGCCGCCAAGGTGGCCGAACTGCAGAGCGAGGGTCGTCGGGTAGCGATGGTCGGCGACGGCGTCAACGACGCTCCTGCCCTGGCCCAGGCCGACGTGGGTATCGCGATCGGGGCCGGGACCGACGTCGCGATCGGTTCCGCCGGTGTCATCCTCGCCTCGTCCGACCCGAGGTCGGTGCTGTCGGTGATCGACCTGTCGCGTGCGTCCTACCGGAAGATGAAGCAGAACCTGTGGTGGGCGGCCGGCTACAACCTGGCCTCCGTCCCGCTGGCGGCCGGGGTGCTCGCTCCCGTCGGGTTCGTCCTGCCGATGAGCGTAGGCGCGATCCTGATGTCGGTCTCGACCGTCGTCGTCGCCCTCAACGCTCAGCTTCTTCGCCGTCTCGACCTGACGCCGGCGCGCAGCACAGCACGACTCGCCGGCGCCGACGCCACCCGGTGACGTGCTCGGACGGCGGTCCGGCCTCGAAGGCACCATCGACCGACGTGACAACGCAGGACGAGCTCGGTGTGGCTGCGAGCAGGCCCAGCTGCGTCACGAGCCTGGTCGGATGGATGCGGACCGTGCCTGTCGTGTCGGCGGCCTGGGCCGGCCGTCCCGCCAGAGCGATGGCACAGCACGGCGCGGGCCGGGCAGCCGTTCCGGTACCGTGACCGACATGGGCAACAGGCGAGGAGGGCTGCAGCGGGTGCTGCTGGTCCTGCCTGTCCTGCTCGGCCTGATCGGGATGCACGCACTCGTCGCGCCGGCCCCCACGGCAGACACCGGGCACGGGGTGGCGGCCGCAGCGACAGCGACCGGGCACAGCGACCACCGTGCCGCCGCGGCATCCGCGCCACCGGCAACGGTGGCAGCCGAAAAGCCGATGCCGGCCGACCACGGCGAGCACGGCGCCACCCACGCGCTGCATCTGTGCTTGGCCGTGTTGGCCGCCGCCGGGCTCGCCCTGCTCTCGGCGTGGCTGTTCCTCGGACTCCTGCCGCTCCCGATCTCGATCATCGCGGCCCGCCAGCGCCCTCGCGGCCGACCCGCCCAGCGGCCACCGCCCGTCCCCCGACGACTCGCTCAGCTCTGCGTGTTGCGGACCTGATCGGCCCCCGGCGCGGAAGAGCGCCGGATCACCGCCCGATCACCCGTACTCGACACGGAGAGCCAGAACCACGCATGAAGATCACCCACGTGGCCACCGCGGCCACGATACTGACCGCTGCCCTCGTCCTGTCCGCCTGCGGCGGCGCGCAGCCCGCCGACAGCGCCCCACCCGCGGCCACGGCCCCCGCCCCGACCAGCGTCGCTGCCCCGGGCGCGGCGGTCTCGACCGAGCACAACCAGGCCGACATCGCCTTCGCCCAGGGCATGATCCCGCACCACCAGCAGGCCGTGGAGATGGCGAAGCTGGCCACCGACCGCGCCGAAAGTGACGACGTCCGCGGCCTCGCCACCGAGATCGAGCAGGCCCAAGGCCCGGAGATCGCGCAGATGCAGACCTTCCTCACCACCTGGGGCGCACCCGCATCCGGTGGTATGCCCGGGATGGACCAGGGCGGCATGCCCGGGATGGACCATGGCGAGATGGGTCAGGGCGGAATGGGTCAGGGCGGGATGGATCACGGCGGGATGGCCGGGATGATGACGCCTGACCAGATGCGCCAGCTCGAGCAGGCCGACGGCGCCGCCTTCGACCGCATGTTCCTCGAGATGATGATCGCCCACCACGAGGGTGCGGTGCAGATGGCCCAGACCGAACTCGCCAGCGGAATCAATTCCGAGGCGAAGGCACTGGCCCAGCAGATCGTCGACGCCCAGCAGGCCGAGATCGGCCAGATGCGCGGGCTGCTCGGCTGACCGTCCGCCGTCCACGGGCGACGACGGCGACAAAGAGCCGCACTCACCCTGGGCTGATACGGGTGGGGGGTATGTACCGTGGACCGGTATACCCCCCACCCGTATCGACGACGGAGGCTGTCCGATGGCGAAGAGTGCGAGTCGGTCCGCTGCCCGAGGTCCACTGTCCGCGATGGTCGCGGCCGCCAGATCCGAGTCTGGCCGGGCGGTCCTGCGCTGCCTGCTCGGGTGCGCGGTGCAAGCGCTGTCTGCCCACACACCCCACGGCGACCGCCGCGCCGCACGTTGTGCGGGTCGATGACCACGCAGCCACGACGGCCTTCACATCCTGCCCACGGTTCGGCCCGCCGAACCGACCGCGATGCCGGAGCACGCCCCGGCTAAAGAGAGACGACCACCGCTCATGATCGACTCACCTCCGGTAGACCGCAGGAACCTCCAGCTCGGTAGACCCCGAGCACCCCTGACCTACGCCGTGCTGGCCGCGGGCATCGCCGTGCTGCTGGTGGGCTGTGGCGGACCGACTCAACCGGCCGCCGGGCCCACCGCCGCCGGCACCACCGCCGACGTGTTCGAGCAGGTCGGCCACGTCCACGGCGTCGGAGTCGATCCTGCCGACGGCAGCACGGTCATCGCAGGCCACCACGGCCTGTTCAGCCTCACCGCCGAGGGAACAGTGACGCCGCGCCAGAATCCGCAGGCCGGCGGCCCCGACCTGATGGGCTTCACCGTCGCCGGCCCGAACACCTACCTGGCCAGCGGCCACCCCGCCCCGCAGGACACCAGCACACCGAACCCCCTCGGCCTGGTCCGCAGCACCGACCGCGGTGCGACGTGGGATCCGATCAGCCTGCACGGCGAGGTCGACTTCCACGCCCTCGACGTCGACGGCACAGTTGTCGCCGGCCTCGACGCCACCCGCGGACTGCTCCTGACCAGCACCGACAGCGGCCAGAACTGGCAACGAGGGGCCTCGCTGTCCGCTCTCGACATCGCCTTGGCGCCCGGGGAGAACACCCGGATCCTGGCCACCACCGAGGCCGGAGTGATGGCCAGCCATGACGGCGGCACCACCTTCACCAGCGTCGCCGGGACCCCCCTCCTGGCCTACCTGGCATGGGCCGACGACGGCAGCGTGTACGGAATCGCACCGGAAGGAACGCTGTACGCCAGCACCGACCGGGGCGCGACCTGGCAGCGTCGAGGCGCCACCGCGACCCCACCGCAAGCGATCAGTGCCGACAACGGAGGCCGGCTGACGGTAGTGACTGAAGTCGGGGTCGAGCGTTCTACCGACGGCGGCGTCACTCTGCAGCGTCTCGCCTAACCGGAAACCCACCAGCATCGAACGCTACGGGAAGTGATCGTCCCCTGCAGGAGTCCGGTCGGCTAGCGGGCTGTTTCCGCTGACAGCGCGCGGTGTGGTCGTTCAATCACGGGTACTGCCGAGGCTGGTCGGACCTGGCCGTATCGGCGGCACCACGCACTACCCGGAAGTATATTTCGCCGCGGAACCGGACGGGACGCACGATGCGTCCGTCGGACCGCCTGTAGACCCGCACTCGCAACGGCTGTTGCCGGGTACTTGCCGTGGCTCGCCGCCATCGGCCAAGGGCGTCGCCACAGAGGGCCGGGAGCCGCTGTTTCTCGCTCACGAAGACGCCCGCGAATCGGCTTCATTGGTAAGGCCGGTGCAGTCGACCAGCGGCCGGGCTGTGCGACGATGAGATCCTGGCCGTCGGGTTGTGCTGTTCTGCACCGACGCGTCACGAGGCTTGCGGGGGGCCTTGTCTCCACCGGTGCAGAGCTGAGCGGCCGAGGCGTGGTCGACGTACTCGTTCCTGCCACCGATAGTCGACCCTTGCCTGCCGGGAACGTCTCTCTCGGACGGTAGCTGGTCGTCGAGCTCAGCACAGGGCACGCGGGCCTCGAACGCGAGTAGCTCAAGGCGATGCTCGATAACAGCCGATCGCTCCACCCAGCGGCCCGTACGCACCAGAAAGACTATGTTGCCGTTGTCCGCGATGAGTCCGTCGCGGAGGACAGCCGTGGCGTGGTCGAGGAGGTGTCCAGACCCGACGGAACCGCCCGGCAGGCCAGCGTCATGGAGACTGAGGACGAAACGGTCAATAAGCATATCGGGACTAAAGCGGGGA
>JAESFO010000356.1_pt1 | contig 56184 bp, 20 predicted proteins | sample 9269421 | NCBI WGS metagenome assembly JAESFO01 (sample SAMN14502839, study PRJNA617101) | algae metagenome | isolation source: Nostoc desertorum CM1-VF14 and co-occurring heterotrophs from rocky... | place: USA: Clark Mountains, San Bernardino, California | collected 2000-06-05 | reverse complement strand
AGCTTGATAATGGCTATTTTGTACTTACTTTGTTTACCATCATACATTTCAATTGATGATGTATCAAAAAATGTCTTATATCAAGCGATGTGAATTGATTTTTTATTGTTTGTGAGAAATTTGCGATCAAGTAGTTTATTAACTCCAAAAAAGCCGAATGTCCACCATCTATTTACTTGGACTTCATACACTTGATTATTTTGTGCTGCTTTGAGCGTAGTTAAAAGAGGATTTTTGAAAAAAGTTTGTGTCAACTGCTGAGTATCATTCATAACAAATAAAACATCGGCATCGTACTTTTTTAATACCTCAATACTCGATACTAAAGTATCTTCCTTTTGGTTTACTAGTGTAGGTATGAGTCTGATACCAATGTCTTGAAAAACTTGATTATAAGTTTCATTATCTGAATATGTAGCGATGAGGCTTTCTGCAAAAAGATTAATCACTGATACTTCTATCTTTTTTAAACGCTCACCCATTAAATTTTGTAAACTTTTAACTCTTTCATAGTATTTAGCGATGACTTGTTCTGCCTTTTCACTCTCACCTAGTACTTGAGCAATAAAGCGGAGATTTTCTTTAAAAGAGTAATTTAGACCCGGTAAATCTACAACAACTGTAGGTGCGATTGCTGATAATTGTTTATAGAAACTTTTCTGGTATTCACGCATCAAAATTAAATCTGGTTTGAGCAAAATAACTCTTTCCAAATTAGGCTGATTTCCATCACCAACTATCTCAATACCAGCCGCTTCATCATTGGTTACACCCCAAAATAAAAAGTTGTACTGTGGAAAATAACTTACTGTACCAATTGGTTTGACACCCAGAGATAACACGGGATCTAAAAGCCCAATATCATTTAATACAATTATTCGCTGTGGCTTGACAGGAATTCTTGTCTCACCCAAAGCGTGTTTGATTAATTTTGTAGCTACTGGAGGAGGAAATATAGGTGAGGTGTTGTTACCTTGAATTGCATTTTGCAAAATATTAGTCTCGCAAGCTAAAAGCAAGGCAATAGTAACAATTACTAGCAAAAATAATTTGAAATAACGATACACGTTAGTATTTTTTCCTATTTATATTTTGATTAGAATTTAAGCAAAAGTCATCGTATAATTGTCAATAGTGTATTGGAAACAACTGTATTTTTATTAGCGTTAAAATTTATTAAATACTTAAATAAATCATCAATAATTGCGTTTGCAGCTAAGATACCACCGCCAATCCAGTAGTCTGGAACTATATAAACTTTATTTTGTTGTACAGCTTTTAAATTTTTCCATAGGGGACTTAATTTAAGTTGCTCTAATTTTTTTTTGGCTGTTTGACTACTTTTGGCATCATTTTCAGCTGTCCAGATAAATATAATATCAGCATCTATTTTTTCGATTAATTCATTACCGATGGACATTTGAATCTGATTTCCAAATAATTTTTTTGCCTCTATTGCAGTAAAGTTTTGGGATTCTGGACGAGATAATCCGGCATCTTGTAAAACTATTCCGCAGAAAGAATCACGTAAATAAAGATTGATATTATTAGGATATACTCGTACTACAGAAACTTTGAGATTTGACAATTTAGTGCCCATTTTCTGCTTAAACTCTGCGAGACGATGGTAATAATCTTCCATTATTTTTTGACCAACTTCTTTCTTATCTAATGCCACACTAATATTTGTAAATACCTCTTTCCATTGGCCACTATGTTCAAATTTCAACAAAAATGTTGGAGCAATTTTTGAAGTAATAGAATAAATATCTTGTTGATAATCAAAACCCGCAATCAAATCTGGTTTAAGTGCGAGAATACTTTCTAAGTTAGGTTCGCCAATTGTTCCGATATTTTTTACTCCTGTCAGCTTATCTTGCCAATATGATGAAAAATTCGAGATAACAGCACCAACAGGCTTAATCCCTAGTGCGATCGCATTTGCTAAGGAAGTATCATCTAGAGTCACAAGTCGCTGAAAGTTTTCTGGAATACAGGTAATTCCCGCAGCGTGTTCGACATGACGACAAGCTACGTTTTTACTGTGATCATTAAGAGGTATAGAACCACCACGATGACAAGCTACAGCAAGCAGTAGAGTACAAAATATTACAATGCCAAATCGCAACCAGCGAATAAAGCTTTTTCTTTTGATATAACTGTCATTCATGATGGTATCTCATACCTAAAACCTATTTTTGTCAAAATTCAATCGAAAATGAACCAATCAATGTTAAAGGCTCACCGTAGTAGACACCTAAACGGCTACTATCAGAACCAGTAAAATAGGTATTGTCAAATAGGTTACGGACATTTACAGCGGCTCTCCAGTTATTGCGCTTGTAAAATACCGAAGCATCGGTACGGACAAAACTAGGGAGAACATAACTGTTGTCTAAATCTCCAAAGCGATCGCCCACAAAAAATAATCCTAATCCAAATCCCAACCCTTGCAGGCTTCCTTGTTGCATTTCATAAGTTGTCCACAAACTTGCAGCGTGTTCTGGAACATTATCTCGACGGCGACCTACTAAATCGGGATTGGTATCTTCGCTGACAAAGGCATCAATGTAAGAATAGGACGCAATCACTCTCCAACCAGGAGTAATTTCCCCAGCAATGTCAAATTCAATACCTCGGCTTGTTTGTTCCCCAGTTTGAATTTGGTCGTCGGGGTCATCTACTGTACTGACATCAGCAGTAGCAACATTTTGCTTGCGGAGGTCATACAAAGCTAAAGTTGCACTCAAATTGCGGGTAATATCAGCTTTCACACCTACCTCGAATTGCCTACCTGTTTCTGGTTCAAATGGTTGATCATTACCATTACGATTTGCAGCAAGGCTAGGTTCAAAAGAGGTTGCATAAGATGCGTAAAGCGAGATATTTTGAGATGGTTGATAAACTATTCCTAAGCGGGGGCTAAAGTTACTATCCGATTGGGAAAATTCTTGCTTTTCTTCACCTAAATTCCGTGTACTGCGAGTTTGATCAAAAATATCAAATCGACCGCCTGCCAGTAACTTGAGTTGGGGAATAATTTCGATTTGATCTTGGAAATAAAACCCATATTTATCGAGACTATCATCACGGAAGAAATTTAATATTCCTTCTTTAGGATATTCTAAACGAGCGTAGACTGGGTCAAATATATCAATAGATGGGTAAGATTCAAAGTCCCCAAAAGTACCATCTTCAGTAATTTTAGTATAGTCAAATCCCAAGACAACTTGATGTTTAATCGAACCAGTATTAAATTTTCCGAGCACATCCGTTTGTAGTGAATAAGCATTATCTCGACGTTGGGAAAAATAACTCAATCTACTTAATTCACCCGTTTCTTCATCGAGAGAACTCCGTAAAGGATAGTAACGTTCTAAATTTACAAATTGAGCGCGGAAAGAGTTTCTGATAGACCACTGCTCATCTAACTTATGGTCAAGTAAATAGCTAAAATTCGTGACATTGATTTCTACATTCTGAAACGGTTCACCTAAAAAACGGTTCCGTGGTAAATTTGCTGGGCGATTACCTATTGCCACAGTACCATCATCTGCGGTGCGTTTTTCTTCCAGCCAGGAGCCTTCTATAGTTAAATTGGTGTTAGGGCCAAGGGCAAACTTAAATATAGGAGCAAGAAACACACGCTCTGAATTTACAAAATCACGAAAACTGCCAGCATTCTCATAAATACCATTGAAACGATAAAGGATGCTTTTATTATCAGTTAAAGGCCCTGATAAATCGATCGCACCTCGATAGTTGCTAAAACTACCAACTCTTCCTTCAAAAGAGTAAAACGGTTCAGTGAAAGGTTGTTTAGTCACCAAATTCACTAAACCTCCTGGGGGCGCATCTCCAAACAATACTGATGCTGGCCCTTTAAGAACTTCAATACGTTCGATATTTGCTGTTTCAGTCAAGCCACCATAATCTTGATATAAACGAATTCCATCCCGAAATAAATTTGCCTCAAAACCACGTAAAGAAAAATATTCACTAAAACCTTGGTAGTAACCTGCGCTAGTAGAACCACTCACATTTTGCAGAGCATCTTGGACGCGAACTGTTCCTTGGTCTTTGAGGACTTCGCCGGGAATTACCTGAATTGATTGCGGGATATCACGAATAGGTGTATCTGTCTTAGTTGCGGTTGATGCTTCTTCTGCACGATAACCACCCTGTTCACCCGTCACAACCAATTCAATTGGTTCTTCATTTTCAGGCGTCTGGGCTGTGGGTTGTTCTGAAGGGGTTTCACTGGTTGGTGGTGTTGGTTGCGTTTGGGGAGTCTCGCTAGTTGGTTGTTCTGTTGGTTGTGTTGGTTGCGTTTGGGGAGTCCCAGTGGTTGGTTGTTCTGTTGGTGGTATCTGGCTAGTGGATGTAGTTGGTATCACCCCAAAAATTAAGCCCTCATCACCATCAAACAACTCGACTGTTGGCGCACTAGTTTCACCGATCACTGTCACCCGGATCGTATTCGCATCCAGGTTCGTCACAATGATTGCTGTAATTCCTGTAAATGGTTTTTCTTGACTAAATGTACCACCAGTAGATAGACGCAATTGAGCATTGGGAATATCTGCAATAAAATTATTTCCCTCGCTTTTACTCAAAGGTTGCAGCTGATTTCCTTGAGCCGTTTCTAAAATTATCTCCAGTTGTTTAGCGACTGAGTTAACTTTGACCCCGGTAACTTGGATAATTTCTGGTGCTTGAACTAGCTTTTGAGTACTTTTGATTCTGTGTTGTAATGTCTTTTTTGCAAGGCTATAGGGTTGAGTTGTAGTTTTTTTAGAAATCGCCTCTTGATCATTAGAAGTTGTTTCTTGCTGTTTTTTAGGAAGTTGTACTTCTTCACTCCAAGCGGGAGTTGCTAACAATAAAGCAAATGAGCCTGTAAGTAACAAGCTTTTAAATAACAGCACTGGTTTCATCTATTTCCTCACACACGCTTAATAAGCTGTTAATACCTTGATATAATTGATTTTCTAGATGCTTACTAAAATTTATTAGCACTAGTCTTATCAAGATTAGACTATTACATTATCAAAAATCAGTTAAAAGATACATATTTTTTGCATACTTATGTCAATAAATCTCGACAAGTTACCCTAGTTATATGCCTCTCTATTTTATGTATTTTAATATACCAATATTTAATAAGTAATTAAGGCAAGATGCTTCCCTTAATAATTTTAGGGAAAATTTAGAGTTTTCATGGATCTTGTCGTGCCATGTTTATGGCTGGAAAGCAATTTACTGATCAATAGTAAGTATAAGACATCTATCTTAAGAATTATCTTTTTCTAAAAAGAAGGGGTGACTAGCGTAAAAATTTAATAGGATTCAACAAAAATAAAAATTAAAAGAGAATCATTTGCGTTAATGTGATATGAATAATATTGAGAATAAATTGCAAGACTGTGTGTAAGATTCTTATTTATGAACTTTAACGATCGCTAAACTACCCATTACCCAGGACTGTATGCGAATCTGATTTGCTCAAGAAGCCTACAAGTTAGCCGCTAGTACCGTTTTCAGCTAAACCACGTATGACAGTTACATTCCAGAATTAGGTGTGCATCTAAATGCCTGAACATCAGAATACTCAAAGCAGTGATGCCTTTGAAGGCATTTGCGAATTTTCTACTGTTGTTGAACTTTTACGTTATAGAAGTAGCCGACAGGCTAAACAACTGAGTTACACATTCTTAGCCGATGGGGAAACAGAAGGCGATCGCCTGACCTATCAAGAGTTAGATAGATGTAGCCGAGCGATCGCATCTCAACTGCAAAGCTTAGGTTTAAGTGGAGAACGTGCGTTACTCCTTTATCCCCCAGGTTTAGAATATCTTGCCGCCTTTTTCGGGTGTTTGTATGCCGGCGTAGTAGCGGTTCCGGCCTATCCACCACGCAACCAACGCAACACCCCCAGAATTTTAGCGATTCTACAAGATTCACAAGCCGCAATAATCCTGACGACAGCCGCCATTGTGTCTCAGGTACAATCTTTATTTGCTGATAAATTTGATATAGATAATATTCATTGGCTAGCCACTAATAACCTCGCGCCTAATATAGAAGAGGGTTGGCAAGAGCCTCCCATCAATACAGACACACTGGCGTTTCTGCAATATACTTCTGGTTCTACCGGCACACCCAAAGGTGTAATGCTCAGTCATGGCAACCTGCTACATAATGCTGTCGTGACTCGTCAATATATGGAACATTCTGCCAGTAGTACGTTTGTCACCTGGCTGCCTGTTTATCATGATATGGGTCTGATTGGCGGTGTACTACAACCTTTGTATGGCGGATTTCCTTGTATTATGATGCCGCCAGCTGCTTTCCTCCAGCGTCCCTATCGTTGGTTAGAAGCAATTTCTCGTTATAGAGGGACTACTAGTGGCGCTCCCAACTTTGCTTATGAACTGTGTATTGAAAAAATTACCCCCGAACAACGTTCAACCCTAGATTTAAGCAGTTGGAGTGTTGCTTTTAATGGCGCTGAACCAATTCGTCAGAAGACTCTAGAGAGGTTTGCAGCTACCTTCGCTGAATGTGGTTTTCGTCCAGAAGCCTTTTACCCATGCTACGGTATGGCAGAAACTACATTGATGGTATCTGGTAGTGTCAAAAATGCTTTAGTAACAACAAAAACCTTACAAAAAACTGCTTTAGAAAGCAATCATATAATTGATGCAACTGCTAATGAAGAAAATTCAATATCATTAGTTGGTTGTGGTCGAGTTGTACCACAACAACAGATTGTAATTGCTAATCCAGAAACCTTAACCTGTTGCGATCGCGATGAAGTTGGGGAAATCTGGGTATCAGGCCCGAGTATTGGTCATGGTTACTGGAACCGACCAGAAGAAACAGAGCAAACTTTCCACGCTTACCTCCAAGATACGGGAGTTAACAGAGCGTCAGGGCCATTTTTACGGACTGGAGATTTAGGCTTTCTGCACAATGGCGAACTCTTTATTACCGGACGAGTTAAAGATTTAGTTATCATCAGGGGGCGTAATCTCTACCCACAAGACATTGAACTAACTACAGAACGCAGCCATAACGCATTACGTTCAGGAAGCGTTGCAGCCTTTGCTGTGGAGGTAGAAAAAGAAGAACGTCTAGTAGTTGTACAAGAATTAGAGTTTCGTGCCAAACCTAATATAGATGAAGTTACGGCCGCTATTCGCCAAGTAATTACAGAAGAACATGAAGTACAAGTTTATGCAGTTGTTTTAATCAAAGCCGGTACGATTCCCAAGACTTCCAGTGGTAAAATCCAGCGTCGAGCTACCAAAGCCGGATTTTTGGCAGGTACATTAGAGGTTGTTGGTAGTAGTATTTTGGAAATGACCCAGACAACGGAAGCAGAAGATTGTCTGACACGCACAGAATTACTAGCAGTAGAAGCAGAACAACGACAGCAGTTATTAAACTCTTATTTACAAAAGCTAGTAGCACGAGTCCTAAAGGTAACACCTTTTCAGATAGCGCTAGAGCAACCTTTGAGTAGTTTGGGTCTAGACTCCCTCAAAGTTTTTGAGTTAAAAAACCTGATTGAGGTTGATTTTGGGGTAACTATATCTGTAGCCGACTTCTTTGATGGTGCTGGTATTGCTGAGTTAACAACCCAAATACTAGACCAAGTTAATAAGAATTTGACTAGTGTATATCTGCCCATCTCTAAAGTAGAGACAGCCACTAGCCAACATCCACTGACCTTTACTCAACAGCAGTTGTGGTTTATCAATCAACTGCAACCTGGGACAGCTACATATAATATTCCTGTAGCTATTCATCTGACAGGAAAGTTGAATGTGCCTGCGTTGGTTCGCAGCCTCACCGAAATTATTCAAAGACACGACATCTTACGAACCAGCTTTGAGGTGGTGGATGGTGAACCGATTCAAAAAGTTGCAGATGCGATTGCGCTTAACGCACGCTCCGCGATCGCATTCATTTTACCAGAAGTTGATTTGCGTCATTTAGCTGACGAACAACAACAGACTGAAGTACAAAAGTTATCTCAGCAAGAGGCTAAGTCATCTTTTGATTTAAGACAAGCACCTTTGTTGCGGGCAAAACTGCTGCACTTGCATACAGAATCGATTTTACTTATAAATTTGCATCATTTGGTTGGTGATGGTTGGTCAATCAAGATACTAGTTCAAGAATTATCTGCAATTTATCAAGCTTTCTCTGCTGGCCAACCCTCTCAACTACCTCAACTTCCTTTACAGTACACAGATTTTGTGTATTGGCAACGAAACTGGTTGCAAGGTGAAGTTATAGACAAGCATTTAGCTTATTGGAAGCAGCATTTAGGCGGAAATCTGCCTGTACTGCAACTACCTACTGATCGTCCCAGACCGCCAATACAGACTTTTAGAGGAAAGCAGCAAAAGTTTGTATTGTCCAAAGCTTTAACTGAGTCCATCAAACAGTTAAGTCAACGGGAAGGTGTTACTTTATTTATGACCTTGTTAGCAGCGTTTCAGACTTTGCTTTACCGCTACACAGGTCAAGAAGATATTCTTGTTGGTTCACCCATAGCTAATCGCAACCGTGCTGAACTAGATCAGTTAATTGGTTGTTTTGTCAATACTTTAGTGTTGCGTACTAATTTAGAAGGAAATCCCACATTTACAGAATTGTTGGGACGAGTGCGAAAGGTAGGAATTGATGCCTATACTCATCAAGATTTACCCTTTGAGAAGCTAGTAGAAGCATTACAGCCAAATCGGGATCTTAGCTATAATCCACTGTTCCAGGTCATGTTTGTGCTTCAGAATCCTGCGGCAAACAGCATCTGTAAAACTGAGGAACTTGAGACAGGAACAGCCAAATTTGATGTCCTTTTATCAATGATTGATAGTGAAGAAGGATTGATAGGCACACTAGAATACAACACCGATTTATTTAATGTAGATACCATAGCCAGGATGGTAGGGCATTTCCAAACCTTGCTAGAGAGTATAGTTAGTAATTCCAACCAGCCTATTTTTGAGTTACCAATATTGACACCTGCTGAACGTCAAAAGCTATTGGTAGACTGGAACAACACTCAGGTTGAGTATCCTCAAGAAGCTTGCATTCATCAGTTGTTTGAAGCACAGGTAGAAAAAACACCAGATGCGATCGCTCTGATTTTTGCTAATCTAGAACTTACCTATCGTGAGTTAAACAATCGAGCCAATCGACTAGCTCACCACCTACAAAATCTAGGAGTTAAACCAGATACCTTAGTTGGGATCTGTATGGAACGCTCTATCGAAATGGTAGTTGGGATATTAGCAATTATGAAAGCAGGCGGTGCGTATCTGCCGCTAGATCCTACTTATCCTAAAGAGCGTTTGGCATTCATGTTAGAAGATGCTCAACTACCATTGTTGCTAGTGCAACCGCATCTAATTCATGAACTACCAGCACACACAGCGAAAGTAGTAGCTGTAGATGCCAATGAAGCAGCATTTGCTGACTACAGCCAAGCCAACCCAGATAGTAGTGTACAACTAGAAAACATCGCTTATGTAATTTATACTTCTGGTTCGACAGGAAAACCTAAAGGAGCGATTAACACTCATAAGGGTTTATGCAACCGCTTACTGTGGATGCAAGATACTTACCAATTAAAAGAATGCGACAAAGTTTTACAAAAAACACCTTTCAGTTTTGATGTCTCTGTTTGGGAATTCTTCTGGTCTCTCTTTACTGGTGCAACTTTAGTCGTAGCTAAACCAAGTGGTCATCAAGATGCAAGCTATTTAGTCCAACTCATCGCCCAACAGCAAATTACGACATTGCACTTTGTACCTTCAATGCTGCAAGTGTTTTTAGAGGAACCAGGACTAGAGAAGTGTTATAGTATCAAACGAGTAATTTGTAGTGGTGAAGCACTACCCTTGGAACTGCAACAACGCTTCTTTGAGCGCTTGAACTCAGAATTACACAATCTTTACGGCCCAACAGAAGCAGCAATTGATGTTACAGCATGGTGCTGCCAAGCAAACAACAATGAAAAAATTGTTCCTATTGGTCGTCCCATTGCCAACACACAGATATATATATTAGATAAACAATTGCAACCTGTTCCAATTGGGATTCCGGGTGAATTGTATATTGGTGGCGTGGGTTTAGCGCGAGGATATTGGAATAGACCCGACTTAACTAACGAAAAGTTTATTTCTAATCCATTTGAGCCAAAGAAACGCCTTTACAAAACAGGAGATTTAGCACGTTATCGTGCTGATGGCACAATTGAGTTTTTGGGAAGAATTGACCATCAAGTTAAACTGCGCGGTTTTCGGATTGAACTAGGAGAAATCGAGACGGTTATAGCACAACATTCTAAGGTGCGAGAAACGGTAGTTATTGCCAATGAAAACCGCCTGATTGCTTTTGTAGTTCCTAACCAAAAAGGAAATTTTTCTATCAATGAATTAAAGAATCTACTTAAGGATAAACTGCCTGAATTTATGCTTCCTTCTGCCTTTGTCGTGTTAGAAGCATTACCTCTTACCCCTAATGGCAAAGTAGACCGTCGTGCTTTACCTGCACCAGATAATTTGCGCCCAGAATTAGCAAATAGCTATCAAGCTCCTCAGTCTGAGGTAGAAAAATCAATAGCTAGGGTTTGGAAACAGGTACTACAGCTAGAAAGAGTGGGTGTTCATGATAACTTCTTTGACCTTGGTGGACATTCTTTACTGGTAGTCCAGGTGAACAATAAACTAAGAGAAATTTTGAACCGAGATTTATCAGTTGTAGAAATTTTTCAAAATCCAACTATTAAGTCACTGGCGGAATATTTAAATAAAAAAGGAAATGATATTTCTACCTTACAGTCAATGCGTGACCGCACTCAGAAGCAAAGAGAGGCTATAAATAAACAACAACAATTCATTAGGAAACAGAGACAAAATCTTTAGTTTTTAGCAAACATTTCCAGATTGTACGAGACAAAGTATGAAGATTAAAATTGTTGCCTGGGGTGGGCATGGAGACCTCAGACCTTATGTTGCGCTAGCCTTAGAATTACAAAAAGCAGGTTATACAGTAGACCTTGCAACTCTGGCTGATGATAAAGATTTTGTAACCAGTTTTGGCGTTAATTGCATTCCAATGGAATGGAATTCAGATGACAGACTATTTTTAAGGTATCCACCTTTTAACACTATAGGTCTGCACAGTAATCAAGTGCGATCGCTTCAAGATGGATTACTAGCTGAATTGTGGCGTGTTTGCCAAAATGCAGAAGCAATTATTTTTAACGGTCCTTCTTATCCATGCTTGTATATTGCTGAGAAATTAGGTGTACCTTGCTTTGCCTCTGCTACGCAACCCCACCATCAAACACGAGTTTTTCCTCATCCATTTGTCACAACTGGCAAGCCTTTAGGAAAAATTTATAATTGGCTAAGTTATCCATTTTTTGACCAACTTTTTTGGCAATCAGTTCGCCAATCAATCAACCAATGGCGACAAAAAACATTGAACTTACGTACTCTGAATTTTAGAGAAGGTATAGTACGTAGAATGCAACAGCAAAAAATACCATTTCTCTACAGTTATAGCCCTACTTTTTTGCCTGAACCATCGGACTGGAATGATGATTTCATTCATGTAACCGGCTATTGGTTTTTAGATACTTCTGAGAATTGGCAACCACCTACTAACCTAATTAATTTTTTGTCTGCCGGAACGCCTCCAGTATATATTAGTAATATTTGGCATCGCGAAAAACTAGGAAATAATCTAGCACTGGAACTTGCTAAACTAACAGGTCAGCGAATAGTTGTACAGGGTTTAGATGATGAACAACACGATGTAGAATCAATAGATAATGTATTTTATATCAAGGGAATGATACCTCATGAGTGGTTATTCCCAAAAATGGCAGCAGTTGTACATCATGGTGGTTGTGGAACAACAATGAGTTGTTTACGTGCTGGTGTACCTATGATTATTACTCCATTCAGAGTTAGCGCAGAACACTATTTTTGGGCGCTTCAAATATCACGGTCTGGTTTAGGTATTTCTGTCTTTCCACATAAAGAACAATTATCAGTTGAAAGTTTGGCAGCAGCAATCAAAACTGCTACTAATGATAAAAATATGCGGGCTAAGGCGACTGAGATAGGCAAAAGAGTTCAAGCAGAAAATGGTGTACAGCGAGCAGTCGAAGCTTTTCATCAATATCTTTAATTTCATCACAATTACCACTATAAGATAAAGGAAAAAGACTAATGGGTATTACAAAAACCTATGAGTCAATGGAAGGAATAGCTATTATCGGTATATCGGGACGTTTTCCCGGCGCGAGAAATATTACGGTGTTTTGGCAGAATTTATGTGATGGAGTTGAAGCAATTTCTCAATTCAGTGATGAAGAATTAGTTGCTTCTGGCGTAGATCCATCATTACTCGATAATCTTAACTATATAAAAGTCGGTGCGGCATTAGAAGAGATTGATTTATTCGATGCTGGTTTCTTTGGCTTTAATCCTAAAGAAGCAGAAATGACTGATCCCCAACATCGGTTATTTTTAGAGTGTGCTTGGGAAGCGTTGGAAAATGCTGGTTATGACGCTCAAAGATGCGAAAGCAGAATTGGGGTTTATGCAGGTGCTAGTTTAAATAACTATTTGCCATTTAAGTTAAACATTGACCAAATTGGTTCAGCGCATAGTTTTCAAAAGCTAATTGGAAATGATAAAGATTTTCTATCTACTCGCGTTTCTTACAAATTAAATCTGACTGGACCAAGTCTCACTATACAAACAGCATGCTCAACTTCCTTAGTTGCAACTTCTTTAGCTTGCCAAAGCTTACTCAATTATCAATGTGATATGGCTTTGGCTGGTGGAGCTTCAATTCGTGTACCCCAAAAAACAGGGTATTTACACCAAGAAGGGGGAATTCTATCGCCTGATGGTCATTGCCGCGCCTTTGATGCTAAGGCAAAAGGCACAATTATTGGTAATGGCGTGGGAGTAGTGTTATTAAAACGGTTATCAGATGCGATCGCAGATGGTGATCATATCTATGCTGTAATTAAAGGTAGTGCCATCAATAATGATGGTTCCGGTAAAGTGGGCTATACAGCGCCTAGTGTTAATGGACAAGCAGAAGCGATCGCAGAAGCAATAGCCCTGGCTGATGTTGAACCTGAAACAATCACCTATATCGAAGCTCATGGAACAGGAACCGCTTTAGGCGATCCTATAGAAATCGCTGCGTTGACAAATGTTTTTCGGGCTGAAACTGAAAAAATAGGTTTCTGTGCGATTGGTTCTGTTAAAACAAATATCGGACATCTAGACGCTGCTGCTGGTGTAACAGGTTTAATTAAAACCGCTTTGGCTTTGCAACATAAGTTGATTCCTCCCAGTTTAAATTTTGAACAACCCAATGCAGAAATTGATTTTGCTAATAGTCCTTTCTACGTCAATACAAAGCTGACGAAATGGAATGCAACTTCCTCACCACGTCGTGCAGGAGTGAGTTCTTTAGGTATCGGTGGGACAAATGCTCATGTCATTCTAGAAGAAGCTCCTTCTGTAATAAGAGTGGAGAAGCAGAAGAGAGAATCTCAGTTATTAGTACTTTCAGCGAAAACTGATTCGGCTTTAGAAACTGCGACTAAGAATCTTGCTCAACACCTCAGGCAGCATCCTGATGTGAATTTGGCAGATGTCGCTTACACATTGCAAGTAGGGCGTGGGGTATTTAATTATCGCCGTGTTGTGGTTTGTCAAAGTACTCAAGAAGCTATAACCGCATTAGAAACTATAGATCCTCAACAAGTATTAACTCACTTTGAGGAAGCAACTCAACGCTCTATTACCTTCATGTTTCCTGGGCAAGGCGCTCAATATGTGGGAATGGCTAAAGAACTTTACCAGACTGAGCCTATATTCCGCGAACAGGTAGATCGTTGTTGTTTACTACTCGAACCACATTTAGGGTTAGATTTACGTTCAGTTATTTATCCACACGAGTCTGAAAAACAATTAGCAGAACAACTCAAGCAGACATCCTTAGCACAACCAGCATTATTTGTAATTGAGTATGCTTTAGCTCAACTGTGGATGTCTTGGGGTATCTCGCCGCAGGCGATGATTGGCCACAGTATTGGGGAATATGTAGCTGCTTGTCTTGCTGGTGTCATGTCGTTGAAAGATGCGTTAACTTTGGTTGCTGTGCGCGGGCGACTGATGCAGCAGATGCCCATCGGTGCAATGCTTTCTGTTTCTGCATCAGCAGCAGATGTTCAAATTTTCCTCAATGAAGATTTAGCTTTAGCCGCTAGTAATGCGCCTTCTTTATGTGTGGTTTCTGGAAGCTATGATGCAATAGACAAGATAGCTGAAAAGCTGACAGCTAAGGGCATAGAGTGTCGCAGTTTGCATACTTCTCATGCTTTTCACTCCCAAATGATGGAACCGATGTTAGAACCATTCATAACGGAACTGAAAAGAGTCAAACTTAATCCTCCTCAAATTCCCTTTATTTCTAATTTGACGGGTACTTGGATTTCAGCACAAGAAGCAACATCTCCAGATTATTGGGCGCAGCATTTACGTCAAACAGTACAGTTTTCAGATGGTTTGTCAGTTTTGCTGCAAGAAAGCGAACAGCTACGCTGCGCCCCGGGCGATCGCATACTCTTAGAAGTAGGGCCAGGAAGAACTTTGTGTACTCTTGTCAAACAACACACCCAACAAGCAGCCGGACAAGTTGTATTGCCTTCATTACGTCATCCCCAAGATGAAAAATCAGATGTTAATTTTTTACTTAACATTTTAGGACGGCTCTGGCTAGCAGGGGTTGAGATAAATTGGTCTGGTTTTTATACCCATGAACAGCGTTACCGCGTGCCTTTACCGACTTATCCGTTTGAACGTCAGCGTTATTGGATTGAACCAGAAATACAAACTCAAGTATCTGATATTGAAAGCAAGCAGGGTAAAAAACCTAACATTAGTGGCTGGTTTTATATTCCTTCTTGGAAACGAGTTCCCCTCGTTAAAACAAAAGATATTACCTCTGGTTATTCTCTAATTTTTGTAGATGAATATGGCGTAGGTTCACAACTTGCTCAACGATTACAACAACTTGGGCAAAATGTAATTACTGTCAAAGTAGGAGAAAAATTTGCTCAACTTGATGGCAATACATACGCTATCAACCCGGCTCAAGCGGATGATTATCAAAACTTACTACAACAGTTACGGGAACAAGAAAAAACTCCCAATACAATTACCCACTTATGGAGCCTTACCCCACAAACTTTATCTTGGGAAACAACCCAAAATTTAGGTTTCTACAGTCTTGTTTACCTAGCACAAGCGATTGGACAACAAAAGATAAGTGATGCAATTCAACTTTATGTTATTGCTAATCATCTGTATGACATAGCAGGAAATGAAGAATTATATCCTGGAAAAACAACTATAATAGGTGCGTGTAAAGTAATTCCTCAAGAATATCAGAACATCAGTTGTCGTCTGGTTGATGTTTTACTACCTACATCAACAAGCGAAGATATTCTAGAGCAGCTATTGGCAGAATTAACAGCAGAATCAGAAGATTCAATAATTGCCTACCGGAATAATTACCGTTGGGTACAAACATTTGAGCCTATTACATTAGAACCCGCTACCGAAAATAAAATCCGGTTGCGTCAAGGTGGAGTATACCTAATTACAGGTGGTATGGGAGGTATTGGTTTAGTTTTGGCTGAATATCTGGCTAAAACTGTACAAGCCAAACTCGTTTTATTAGGACGTTCATTCCCATCTGATAACGACAAAATTAAACAATTAGAAGCATTAGGTGCAGAAGTATTGGTACTGGCTGCTGATGTGACGAATGAGGAACAGATGCAAAGTGCGATCGCGCAATCTTTAAAACGTTTTGGTACAATTAATGGTGTCATCCATAGTGCTGGTATTGCTGGTGCAGGGATGATTCAACTAAAAATACCAGAGACTGCCGAAAAAGTTTTTGCACCCAAAATTCAAGGAACAGTAATTCTAAATAATGTTCTCAAACACATCAATTTAGACTTCTTAGTTCTTTGTTCATCCTTAAGTTCAATCCAAGGAGGATTTGGACAGGTAGACTATTGTGCTGCAAATACCTTTTTAGATGCTTTTGCTCATTGGAATACAGCAACAAATAATAGATTTACAGTTGCTATTAATTGGGACGCTTGGCAACAAGTTGGGATGGCAGTTAATACTAGTGTTCCTGATGAAATCAAAAACTGGCGTGAAGAAAGTTTAAAAAATGCTATTCTGCCAGCAGAAGGAGCAGATTGCTTTAGCTGGATTTTGGCAACCTCTTTACCTCAAGTTATAGTTTCTACGCAAGATTTACAGGTAGGAATTGAGCAACTCAATCAATTAGCTTTATCTTTATCATTAGCTCAAAAGCCAGTAAATTCTTGTCAAGTATCTGCCAGCAGACATTCACGAACTCTACAAGAAAATACTTATGTAGCTCCTAGCAATGAAATTGAACAAACTATTGCCAATATCTGGGAAGAACTCATTGGAATTGAAAAAGTAGGGATTCATGATAACTTCTTTGAATTAGGTGGGCATTCTTTACTGGCAGTCCAAACTATTTCTCGTCTCCGAGAAGCTTTTCAAGTCGAATTACCACTACGTACCCTTCTCTTTGATGCGCCAACAGTTAGCGAATTAGCTAATGTCATCGTCGAAAAACAACCACAATCAGAAGAGCTTGATGAAATCACAAAACTATTAGCAGAAATAGAAAACCTGTCCATTGAAGAACTTCAAAGACAAATAGCTCAAGAATCACCAGTTAGTTAAATAAATTTTAATTTTGTACCTCCTTCTTTGCGTCTCTGCTCCTACCCTGCGGGAAGCCGCTCCACGTCTATGCACGAAACTTTCATAAAATATGGAATTCAGCATCCTCTACTTTTCCGGCGATGGCTCAACAACCGAATCAGAGAAATATAAACTCTTGATAGAAACAGCTAAACTTGCCGATAAAAACGGTTTCACAGCAGTATGGACTCCCGAACGCCATTTTCATCCTTTCGGAGGTTTGTATCCCAATCCATCGGTAATTAGTGCAGCCTTAGCAATGGTGACAGAGAAAATTCAACTCAGATCAGGTAGTATTGTAATGCCATTACAACATCCTGTCAGAGTAGCCGAAGAATGGGCTGTAGTTGATAATTTATCTGGTGGTAGAGTTGGACTTTCTTTTGCACCGGGTTGGCACGCCGATGATTTTTTATTACGTCCAGAAAATTACACTGAACGTAAAGAAGTTATGTGGCGTGACATCGGAATTTTACAAAAACTCTGGCACGGTGAAGAAATTGAATTTGTTAATGGCTCAGGCGCTAAAGTTGAGATAAAAACATTTCCCCGCCCCATACAATCTCAAGTACCTATATGGGTTACTTGCCAAGCTGACAGTACGTTTATTGGTGCAGGTAAAATAGGCGCTAATGTTTTAACCTCTTTGTTGTATGCCACTATTGATGATTTAGCTCAACAAATATCTCTTTACCGTCGTACTTTAACTCAACATAGTCATGATCCAAAAAGTTGCAAAGTATCTTTGATGATGCATACTTATATAGGAGATAACGAACAATTAGTTAAACAACAAGTAAAACAGCCTTTTTGTAATTATCTCAAAACCCATTTTGGCTTAGTTGAAAACTTAGCTAAACGCATTAGTTTTCAATTCAATCCCGAAAATTTTACAGAAGAAGACCGACAAGAGCTTTTAGAGTTTGCTTTTGAGCGATATTTCCAACAAGGTAGAGTTTTAATCGGTACGCCAGAAAGCTGTCGTCAAACAATTGCAAGGCTTAAAGAAATTGGTGTAGATGAAATAGCTTGTCTGGTTGATTTTGGTCTAGATTTTGATACAGTTATGACAAGCTTAAATAAGCTAACAGACTTTCAGCAAAACTATCAAATAAAAAAAGACATAAGTAAATATTCAACTTTAAGTTTATTTGGGTGATTAATTGTGAAAGATATTAATGAAAGAATTGCCGCCTTATCTCCCGAACAAAGAGCATTGTTTGAAATGCGGCTAAAAGAGAAAAACTTACAAGTTAAAAAATTAACATCAATTTCTAAAAGAACAGCATCAGATATTTTATATTTATCATTAGCTCAAGAGAGGTTGTGGCTGCTTCATCAGCTACAACTAGATACACCTTTATATAATGAATCAACTCTATTGCGTTTTACAGGTGTTCTCAACACTCTAGCTTTAGAAAAAAGTATTAATGAAATTATTAAAAGACATGAAATTCTCCGCACTAGCTTTCAAATTGTAGATGAGCAAACTTTACAAGTAATTGCTCCCAACCTCACATTTACGCTGATAACTATAGAATTACCAGTATGCTCAGAAGCTAAAGTAAACCAGATTGTCACAGAATATGCTCGTCAACCTTTTGATTTGAGCCAAACGCCACTGTTTCGAGGTACGCTAATTCATCTGAGTGAGCAAGAACATATTCTGCTACTCACTAAGCATCACATTATTTCTGATGGTTGGTCATGGCAAATCTTTTATCGAGAGTTAGCAGCCCTATATCAAGGCCTCTGTCAGGATAGTCCAGCAACATTGCCAGAATTACCAATTCAGTATGCAGACTTTGCACTATGGCAAAGACAATGTTTGAATGATGAGAAGCGACTTGAACAGCTTAATTACTGGAAGCAACAACTCAAAGATGCACCGCCAATTCTCAACCTACTAACAGATTATCCCCGCCCTGTACAACAAAGCTTCCAAGGTGCGCGTGCAACTATTATAATTCCGCAAGCGATCGCAGATGCACTCAAGTCTTTCAGCCAACAAGAAGGCGTGACTCTTTTCATGGTATTGCTTGCAGCCTTTAAAACCTTGCTTTACCGTTACACAGGACAGACAGACTTATTAGTTGGGACTCCCGTTGCAAACCGTACTCACAGCGCAATTGAGAATTTACTCGGATGCTTTGTTAACACTTTAGTTCTCCGAACTGATGTATCTGGGGAACTCAGTTTTAGAGAGTTGGTGAAGCGAGTACGTGAGACTGCATTAGCTGCTTACACTCATCAAGACTTCCCCTTTGAGCAGCTAGTCAAAGAACTACAACCAGAACGGACATTAAGCCACACTCCTTTATTTCAGGTGATGTTCGTCTTCCAAGATGCGCCAATGTTAGCCTTACAATTGCCGAATTTAACGTTGGCTCCTTTGATGGTAAATAACGGGACTGCCAAGTTTGATTTGACTTTGTATGTGGAAGATACCAAGCAAGGGCTAATTGGATTTTTGGAATACAACACCGAGTTGTTTTATACTGACACCATTAATAGGATGGTGGGACATTTTAACAATTTATTAGAGAGTATAATTGCGAATTGCGATCGCTCGGTAGCCAGGCTGCCCTTACTAACTCTGCAAGAGCAAACCCAACTCCTGACGAATTCGTACTCAATAAACACAGACTACCCAGCAGAACTGTGTTTGCATCAATTGTTTGAGCAACAAGTTGAAAAAACACCGGATGCTGTGGCAGTAGTGTTTGAAAACCAACAGTTGACCTACGCTCAACTGAACATCAAAGCCAATGAACTAGCGCACCACCTACAAAATCTAGGCGTGAAACCAGATGCCTTAGTTGGGATCTGCATGGAACGCTCCCTAGAAATGGTAATTGGGATATTAGCTATCCTCAAAGCAGGTGGGGCTTATGTACCATTAGATCCTACCTACCCAACCGAGCGCCTTCATTTTGTGCTGGAAGATGCTCAGTTGAAATTTATCCTCACTCAACAAAAACAAACCGACAAATTATCTAACGATCAAACACAACTAATCTGCCTAGACACCGATTGGGAAATCATCGCTAAACAAAGTACAGATAATCCCAATAGTCAAGTTGTACCTGCATCCCTGGCTTATATTATTTACACCTCCGGTTCTACAGGTAAACCCAAAGGCGTTTTAGTTAACCACACCAATGTTGTGCGTTTGTTTGCCGCCACTGATGCTTGGTTCAAGTTTAACCAGCAGGATGTGTGGACATTGTTCCACTCAATTGCCTTCGATTTCTCAGTGTGGGAAATTTGGGGCGCTTTGCTGTATGGTGGACGTTTAGTTGTAGTTCCCTACGAAGTCAGCCGCTCACCCCAAGCTTTCTATGAGTTACTGTCTCAACAACAGGTGACAGTTCTCAACCAAACTCCCTCAGCCTTTCGCCAATTGATACAGTTTGATGAATCTGTGCCTGTTGGTGAAAAATTAAAACATATAAGATATGTGATATTCGGTGGTGAGGCTTTAGAACTGCAAAGTTTGCAGCCGTGGTTTGAGCGATATGGAGACAAATCACCGCAGTTAGTCAATATGTACGGCATTACAGAAACAACCGTACACGTTACTTACCGCCCATTAACTTGTGCAGATGTAACTCAGGCACAGGGAAGTGTGATTGGTAGTCCTATTCCTGACTTGCAAGTTTACCTGTTAGACCAACATCAGCAACTTGTACCAATGGGAGTTCCGGGTGAAATGTACATTGGTGGTGCGGGTTTGGCACGAGGTTATCTCAATCGTCCAGAACTTACACAGCAGAGATTTATTTCTCACCCATTTGTACCAGGAACACGCCTTTATCGAACAGGAGATTTGGCACGATATTTACCTAATGGTGAATTAGAATACCTTGGCCGGATTGATAACCAGGTGAAGATTCGCGGCTTCCGCATTGAGTTGGGAGAGATTGAGACAACACTGACTCAACATCCTCTGATACGAGAAGCGGTTTTAGTGGCAAGAGAGGATGTACATAGTGATCAACGTTTGGTAGCTTACATTGTTACTAAATCAGATGCAAATATTACCCAAACTGAACTGCGAAATTACCTTCAGCAACACTTGCCAGAATACATGATTCCTTCTGCATTTGTGTTGCTAGATAGTTTACCCTTAACACCAAACGGTAAAGTAGACCGCAAAGCATTACCCACACCAGAGCAAACTCGTCCTGAACTAGAACAAACTTTTGTTGCTCCACGCAACCCAATTGAGGAAATGCTGAGAGGAATTTGGGTAAAAATTCTGGGAATAGAACAAGTAGGCATTTACGACAACTTTTTTGAATTAGGTGGACATTCTTTATTAGCTACTCAGGTAATTTCCCAAGTACGAAAAGCTTTTGGGGTAGAAATACCGCTACGTTACTTATTTGCATCACCCACAGTAGCTGAACTTGCCAAAAATATAGAGATGGCAATGAAGGCTAAACCTGAATTAGATTTAGTCCCTTCTCTAGAACCTGCTGACCGAAATCAAGAATTGCCACTGTCTTTTTCTCAACAAAGATTGTGGTTCCTCCATCAATTAGACCCCGACTCAACAGCCTACAATGGCTTTGACTTAGTGCAACTACAAGGGGCGCTGAATGTAACAGCACTGGAGGAAAGCATTAACGAAATTGTCCGGCGACATGAAGTTTTACGGACGTGCTTTGCAACTGTTGAGGGGCGACCAATTCAGAAGATTATTTCCGAATTAAGAATACCTCTATTAATCGTAGATTTACAGCATTTAGAAACAATTGAAAGAGAACAAGAATTGCAAAGGTTAGAGGCAGAAAATGCCCAGCAGCCATTTGATTTGACACAAGCACCGTTATTACGGTTGGTGCTTTTGCGCCTCACTCAAGAAGAACACATCTTGTTCGTGACAATGCACCATATTATCTCTGATGCTTGGTCAGCAGGAGTGTTTATCCGCGAGGTATCAGAACTTTATGAAGCCTTTTTAGCTGGGAAAGGTTCTCTACTAGCAAAGTTACCAATTCAATATGCTGATTATGCAGTATGGCAAAACCAATGGTTACAAGGAGAAAGGTTTGATATTCAATTAACTTATTGGAAGCAACAGTTAGAAAATGCAAATACAATCTTAGAATTACCCACAGATAAACCGCGTACTCAACTGCAAACTTCTTTAGGAAAAAAACATTACTTCACCCTTTCTTCTAGATTATCCAATAATCTCAAATTTCTCAGTCGACAAGAAGGTGTCACTTTATTTATGACACTGCTGGCAGCTTTCAACATCTTGCTCTACAATTACACAGAGCAAAAAGATATCCTTGTAGGTTCCCCCATTGCTAACCGTAACCGCAGTGAATTAGAAGGGTTAATTGGCTTTTTCGTCAACACTTTAGTATTACGTACTAATCTTTCTCATAACCCTAGCTTTAAAGAGCTATTGCAACAGGTAAGAGAAACAGCTTTGGGAGCTTATGCACACCAAGATTTACCATTTGAGAAGTTAGTAGCAGAACTACAACCAGAGCGCACTTTAAACCATTCACCGTTATTTCAAGTATGGTTTGTTCTCCAAAATGCTCCCAAATCAGAGCTAGAATTGGCTGGTCTAAATCTGAGCATTTTGGAAAGTGAAAGTGGTACTGTTCGTCATGATTTAAAACTGCAATTTACAGAAACACCAGAAGGAATAGACGGTTTTTTTGAGTATAAAACAGATTTATTTTATGCCCCTACTATTGCTTGCATGGCAGTTATTTTGGAAACTTTACTAACAAAAGTTGTAGAACAGCCAGATATTCGGCTTCACCAATTAGTAAAACTATTGCAGGAAACGGAAAAACAACAACAAAACATCCAAAATCAAGAATTGCAGCAAGCTCGGATTCAGAAATTAGGAAAAATTGGACGCAAGGCGATTAGTGGCAAACTTGAATCATAAACCATAACTATACATAGAAAAATGAATCTAAAAACATTTAAGAGAAAATCAATTACAGTCTCTTCAGATAACTTGGTCACAACCCATTTATTGGAGCCTAATCAACAGCTACCGCTTATAATTCAACCTGCTGTTGATGGCGTTAATTTAGTCAATTGGGCAAGTAGTAATCGTGACTGGATAGAAAAACAATTAATTCAAAATGGAGGTCTACTTTTTCGCAACTTTCAGGTAAATAGCCATAGTGACTTTGCAAAGTTTATACAAGCTATTGCTGGGGAATTAATTGAATATTCTTATCGTTCAACTCCGCGTAGTCAAGTTGATGGTAAGATATACACATCAACCGAATATCCGCCTGATCAATCAATTCCTTTACACAACGAAATGGCCTATTCTCTTAATTGGCCAATGAAAATTGCCTTCTTTTGTGTAAAGGCAGCAGAGCAAGGTGGAGAAACACCAATTGCTGATAGCCGTAAAGTATTTCAACGAATAAATCCAAAAATAAAAGAGCGATTTATTCAGAAGAAGATTATGTATGTCCGTAATTATGGGCAAGGGATTGATTTACCTTGGGAAACTGTATTTCAAACTAACAATAAAGCCGAAGTTGAAGCTTATTGTCAATCTGCCAATATTGATTTTGCATGGCTAGATGCAAATAAACTTAGAACCCGTCAAATTTGTCAAGCTGTTAGTAGCCATCCTCAAACTGGCGACTTAGTTTGGTTTAATCAAGCACATTTATTTCATATATCAAGCTTAAAAGCTGAAGTCTACCAATCTTTGCTTGCCGTCCTAAATGCTGAGGAATTACCACGCAATGCTTATTATGGAGATGGTTCAGAAATAGAAACATCTGTGTTAGAAGAAATTCAAGAAATATATGAGCAAGAAACAGTGATATTTTCTTGGCAAACAGGAGATATTTTACTGCTAGATAATATGTTAGTTGCTCATGGACGCAAGCCATTTACCGGAGCGAGAAAGGTTTTGGTAGGTATGGCACAACCTTATACAATTCAATAATTGAAATCTATCGAAGTACATCAAAAGAATTATGCAAGCTCTATCAATAGAAGGCTTTCAAATTTCACCTCAGCAAAAACGCTTATGGTTATTACAACAAGAAGCGAACCATCAGCCGTATCGGGTTCAGTGTGCAGTTTTAGTAGAGGGAAACATTAAACATTCAATTTTAGAAAAAGCCATACATAATGTTTGGGATAAATATGAAATTTTACGTACTAGCTTTCCTACATTGGCGGGAATGGCAGTTCCTTTACAAGTGATTGAAGAAGAAATATCTATAAAATTTAACTATTATGATTGGCAGAATTTAAATACAGAAACACAACAAATAAATATTGACGCTTTATTTCAAGAACATAATAAATTTTGTTTTGATTTAGAGAAAGGTTTTACTAGCCAGATTGATGTAATTAAAAAATCTGAAAATCAATACCTTTTACTTATAAAAATCTCAACTATTTGTGCAGATAGAATAACCCTGCATCATCTTTTGCACGATATTAGTGTCACTTATAATACTTATTTGCAGGAACATGAGCTAGAAGATACACCTTTACAATATGCAGATATTGCTGCTTGGCAAAATGAGTTATTAATTGGAGAAGAAGCGAAAATAGCAAAAGAGTATTGGCTCAATCAAAAAGTATCTAATTCTCTTATATATAAATTACCAAACGAAAAAAAAGTTAATCAAAAGCCAAGGTTTGAACCCAAAGTTATTAACATTAACTTTGATTCTGCTATCACAAATAATATTGCAGCACTTGCACAAAAAAATAATGTTGATATTTCAGTAGTTTTAATGGCTTGTTGGCAAATTCTCCTGTGGCGTTTGACTAACAAATCTGAAGTGGTTTTAGCTTTGTGTTGTGATGGAAGAAATTACCAAGAATTACAGCCAGCAGTTGGTTTATTAGCTAAATATTTACCAATCCATATTCAACCACAAGAGGATAATATTCTTTTTGACATATTAAAGCAGTTAGATAAACAACTAAATGAACTTTATCAATGGCAAGATTTTTTTAATTCAGAGGAGTTTTTCGCTGAAAATAAAGATGATCATGAATCATCATTTTTACCTTTTGCCTTTGAATTTTTATCCCAGCCTAGTCAATATTTTGCTAATAACATATCTTTCTCAATTCAAAAAATCTATAGCTGTATTGAACGCTTCAAGGTAAAATTATTATCCTGGTATCAAGGTGATTCACTTGCAGCAGAATTATATTATGATGCTAATTTATTTGAGCCAAAAGATATTGAACGATTAGCAGTACAGTTTCAGACTTTGTTAATAAGTTTAATTAATAATGCAGAGACTGCGATCGCTCAACTAGAAATTCTCTCTCCACAAGAACGCCAGCAGCTATTAGTCGAATTTAACAATACTAAAATAGTGGCTCCTCCATACCAGTGCATTCATCACTGGATTGAAGCACAGGCAAATAAAACACCAAATAATCTTGCAGTTGTATTTGATAATCAAAATTTAACTTATCAAGAACTCAATACCAAAGCTAACAACTTAGCTAATCATTTAACATTATTAGGAGTTCAACCGGAAACTGTTGTTGGTCTGTGCGTTGAACGTTCCTTGGATATGATAGTTGGTATCCTTGGTATTCTCAAAGCAGGTGCAGCCTACTTACCGCTAGAACCTTCTTTACCTGAAGCAGCATTAACCTTCAGATTGCAAGATGCTCAAGTATCGGTATTATTAACTCAAAAACACCTTGTTGAAAAAATTAATTTCCAGGCGCAGGTAGTTTGTATTGACGCAGATATAAATTATTCGCCTCAAAATAATATTATTAAGTCTGCTAAACAAGAAAACCTGGCTTATGTAATCTACACCTCTGGTTCAACAGGTAAACCCAAAGGTGTTGCAGTTGAACATCGGCAAATAGTCAATTACGTTAACGGTATATTAGAAAAACTTAATTTACCAGAGGCAGCTAGTTATGCTATTGTTTCTACTTTTGCAGCTGACTTAGGCAACACAGCTATCTATTCTGCCTTGTGTACAGGGGGATGCCTGCATATTATTTCCCAAGAACGTGCCACTAATCCTCTAGTATTAGCTGAATATTGTGATGGGCTACGCCCCGCCGTAGGCGATCGCAATGCCATAGACTGTTTAAAAATAGTTCCTTCTCACCTATCTGCACTCCTCGCTTCTGGATACGGTAAACAAATTCTCCCTCGCCAGCGTTTAATTCTTGGCGGTGAAGCTTGTAGCTGGGAATTGATTAAGCAGATACAACAGCACGCACCAAACTGTCAAATTATTAACCATTACGGTCCTACAGAAACTACAGTTGGTGTACTTACATATACAGTAAACACATCCAATATCGCATCAGAAACAGTTCCCCTCGGTCGTCCTCTAGCAAATATTGAAATTTATTTATTAGATGCTTATTTGCAACCAGTACCCATAGGCGTAGCGGGTGAAATTTACATCGGTGGTGATAGTGTAGCTAGAGGATACCTTAATCAGCCAGAAGCCACTATTGAAAAGTTTATTCATCATCCCTTTAGTGAAAATCCCACAGCCAGGCTTTATAAAACTGGCGATATAGCACGTTATCACCATGATGGTAATATAGAATTTATCGGTCGAATTGATGACCAAGTTAAGCTACATGGTTTCCGCATTGAGTTAGGAGAAATTGAATCAGTATTGCGCCAATATCAACAAATCCAAGAAGCTGTAGTATTGGTGCAAGAAGATGAACCCGGACAAAAGCGATTATTAGCTTATATTGTTCCTCAACAATCAGAATTAGATTTACAGGAATTACGCAACTTTTTGAAACAACAGCTTTCTGAATATATGATGCCTTCAATTTTTATACAACTGAAGGCTTTACCCCTAAATTCTAATGGTAAGATAGACCGGAAAGCATTACCTGCCCCTGATAAAATCCGTCCAGAATTAGAAGTCGCTTATACTCCTCCAAAAAATGAGGTAGAAAGAATTATTGCTCAAATTTGGCAAGAAATACTTCAGGTGGAAAAGGTGGGAATTTATGATAATTTTTTTGAGTTAGGTGGACATTCTTTATTGATAATTCAACTTACTAGTAAATTACAATCGGCCTTTAAACGTAGCATTCCAGTAACAGATATTTTTAAAAATCCTACTATACATTATCTTGCCGATTTTATTACACAAGGAGATAGCGAACAGGCTTTTGTAGATGAGACTAAAAACCGAGTAGCCATGCGTCAACAATTGATGAATCGCAGAAAGTTATCTTAAGTTCATGTAGAGGCAAACAGACGCAGAGAGGAATTAAAAAAAGATATGGTTAATAATGACGGTTCATCAAATTTAAATGATATTGCTATTATCGGGATGAATTGCCGATTTCCTGGGGCTAGTAACTTAGAGGAATTTTGGCAAAATCTTCGTGATGGTGTTGAGTCAATTTCGTTTTTTTCTGATGCAGAAGTAGAGACAATTCACATTGGCTCACATCTATCTAATCATCCTAACCATGTCAAAGCTGCGGGAATATTAGGAGATGTGGAATTATTCGATGCAGCTTTTTTTGGTTACTCTCCCAGAGAAGCAGAAATTATTGATCCCCAAGCACGATTATTTTTAGAAGCAGCTTGGAATGCCTTAGAAAATGCTGGCTACGATGCAGAAGCTTATCAAGGTCGGATTGGTATTTATGGTGGTAATAGTGTAAATACTTACTTTTTATTTAATCTTTTTTCTAATCCTAAATTATTAGAATCAGTAAGTCTTGAACAATTAAAATTTGCTAATCATTCAGATTTATTAACTACAAGGGTTGCTTATAAACTAAACTTACAAGGGCCAGCACTTACCATTCAAACGGCTTGTTCGACCTCATTAGTTGCTATTCACACCGCCTGTCAGAATTTACTTTCTGGTGAATGTGATATGGCTTTAGCTGGTGGTGTTTCTATAGCTCTGCCACAAAAAGCTGGATATGTTTATCAACAGGGAAGCATTAATTCTCCTGATGGGCATTGTCGTGCTTTTGATGCTAAAGCGCAAGGAACTGTTGTAGGTAATGGTGTCGGTATTGTAGTTTTAAAGCGTTTAGTAGATGCGATCGCAGATGGTGATTTTATCCATGCAGTAATTAAAGGTTCGGCTATTAATAATGATGGTGCTTTGAAAGTTGGTTATACAGCACCTAGTGTTGATGGACAAGCAAAAGTCATAGCTGAAGCGCAAGCAATAGCAGGTGTACATCCAGAAACAATTGGCTATATAGAAGCGCACGGAACAGCAACAGCTTTAGGCGATCCGATTGAAATCGCAGCACTTAAACAGGCTTTTTCACTGCAAACACAAAAGCGAAATTTTTGTGGGATAGGTTCAGTTAAAACTAATTTAGGACATCTAAATGCAGCAGCTGGTGTTGCAGGCTTTATAAAAACAGTTCTCGCATTGCAGCATAAACAAATACCTCCGAGTTTGCATTTTCAAGAACCAAATCCCCAAATTGATTTTGTCAACAGTCCCTTTTATGTCAATGACAAACTAAGAGAATGGAAAGCAGATAAATATCCCAGACGTGCAGGAGTGAGTTCTTTTGGCATTGGCGGTACTAATGCTCATGTAATTTTAGAAGAAGCACCTTTACAAGTCAAAAGTCAAAAGTCAAAAGTCAAAAGAGAATATACAATATTGGTACTTTCGGCTAAAACTGATTCAGCGCTAGAGGCTGCTACTAAGAATCTGGCTGAACACCTTAAAGAAAATCCGCAACTTAATTTGGCTGATGTTGCTTATACATTGCAAGTTGGGCGGAAAGCTTTTAACCATCGTCGGGTGTTAGTGTGTCTTGATGTTCCCGATGCGGTGCAAGCACTAACAGGACTAGAACAAGAGCGATTTTCAACCAATTTTACAGAAATCTCTAACCGTCCAGTCGTGTTTATGTTCCCAGGACAGGGAGCGCAATATGTAAACATGGGACGGGAACTGTACGAGACAGAAGCGGTTTTTCGAGAGCAAATTGACTACTGTTGTGAACTGCTCAAACCGCATTTACAGCTTGACTTGAGAGAAGTAATTTATCCCACAGGTGCAGTTTCATCAGAACAACTCCAGCAAACTTCTCTGACGCAACCCGCTTTGTTCGTAATTGAATACGCCTTAGCTAAATTATGGATGGCGTGGGGTATCCAGCCGCAAGCAATGATTGGTCATAGTATTGGCGAGTACGTTGCAGCAACTCTGGCTGGTGTGTTTACCTTAGAAGCAGCTTTGGCGCTGGTAGCAGTTCGCGGACGCCTGATGCAAGAACTCGCACCAGGGGCTATGCTTTCAGTTTCCCTTCCCGCCCAGGAAGTAGAACCGATGCTGAATGCAGAACTCTCATTGGCGGCGAGTAATGCGCCATCGCTGTGTGTGGTTTCTGGTACTATTGATGCGATCGCAGCATTGCAAACTTCTTTAACCGCCCAAGGTATAGACTGTAGCCTTTTACATACCTCCCATGCTTTCCATTCTCAGATGATGGAATCCATTCTGGAGACTTTTATACAACAGGTGAAAAAAGTCAAGCTTCATCTGCCGCAGATAGCTTTTGTCTCTAACGTCACAGGAACTTGGATTACAGCCGTAGAAGCAACCGATCCTCACTACTGGGTTAAACATCTGCGGCAAACCGTTAGATTTAACGAGGGAATTGCCACACTCCTACAACAGCCAGAGCAAATTGTGTTGGAAGTGGGGCCAGGACGGACATTAAGCACTTTAGCCAAGCGGCAAAAAGCTGCTGTGCTGACTTCCTTGCGACATCCTCAAGAGCAAGTCTCTGATGTAACATTTTTACTCAATAGCCTATCTCGCCTTTGGTTAGCAGGAGTGCAAGTTAACTGGGCTGAATTTACAGATAGCGATCGCCCTGGGCGTATTCCTTTACCTACGTATCCTTTTGAACGTCAGCGTTACTGGATTGAGCCACAAACAAAAGTAGAAAATACTCGCAGATTAGATAAAAATCCCAATATTAGCGACTGGTTTTATATTCCCACTTGGAAACGCTCTTTTCTGGCTGGAGCAACTAGCCAACATTCCTGTTGGCTAGTCTTTATTGATAGTTTGGGAGTGGGTGGAGAGATTGCCCAACAACTGGCGCTGCAATGTGAGAATGTAATTACAGTTAGTGTGGGTAAGCAGTTTACGAAATTGGGTAATGGTGCGTATGCTATTAACCCCAAACGACCGGATGATTATCATGCTTTACTAACAGAACTGAGTGATCGCAATCAAATCCCGCAAGCGATCGCTCATTTCTGGAGCCTCACACCCAATCAATCAGCACAATCATCTTATGAGTGGTTTAGCAACTGTCAAGATTTAGGTTTTTATAGTTTGCTTTTCCTAGCGCAAGCACTAGGAAATCAGCAGATAAATCACCAAATTCAAATCCTGGCTGTCACCAACAATGCCCAAGAAGTAACAGGTGATGAACAGTTATGCCCAGAAAAAGCTACAGTTTTAGGAATCTGTAAAGTTATTTCCCAAGAATACCCCCAAATATCCTGCCGCAATATTGATTTAGTAATATCAAATACTAGCTCAATTCAACTTCTAACTGAGTTAACTGCTCAATCTTCAGACTCAGTAGTTGCCTATCGTAGCGGTTATCGCTGGGTGGAGACTTTTGACAAAGTAAAATTAGATGCATCAGCCTCAGACAATATAGGCTTCAAAGTAGGCGGAGTCTACTTAATTACTGGTGGATTGGGAAGCATTGGTTTAGTTCTAGCAGAATATCTTGCCCAGACAGTACCAGCCAAACTAATATTAGTAGGACGTTCTAGCCTGCCTCAAAAACCAGAGTGGCAACAATGGCTGAATACTCACGATGAACAGGATAGTACAAGTCGTAAAATTCGCCAAATCCAGGCAATAGAAGCATTAGGTTCTCAAGTATTAGTCATGAGTGCTGATATTGCCTCCCTCCAGCAAATGCAAACAGCCTTGAATATAGCTGTGCAAGAATTTGGGCAAATTAACGGAGTCATTCACGCCGCCGGGGTAAAGTTAGTTAACACTGTGCAAGCCATCACCCAGGAAGAGTGCGAACAGCAGTTTTACCCGAAAGTACAGGGGTTGTATGTTTTGGCAGAAGTTTTACAAGATAAAAAACTAGATTTTTGCGTTTTAATATCTTCCTTGGCATCAGTATTAGGATTATTAGGAAAAGCCGCTTATCCGGCTGCACACATTTTTATCGATACCTTTGCACATCAACAAAATAAAATAGATAATACGCATTGGGTAAGTATTAATTGGGATAACTGGTTAATAGATACAACCGCAGCACTCGAAGGCTTTATAACTCCCCAGGAAGGTTGTGAGGCTTGGCGACGAATATTATCTTTACCTAGAGCTACTCAAGTTATTGTCTCGACAGTTGATTTACAAGCTCGACTCCAGCAATGGATTGAACGTCAATCGCAGAAAAATCCAGAAAACTCTCAGCCAATAAAATCACTAACGCTGCACTCACGACCAAATTTATCTACTAACTACACTGCACCTACAAATCAGGTTGAGCAAACTATCGCCGAGATTTGGCAGCAGTTAGTTGGTGTTGAGCCAGTGGGTATCCATGATAACTTCTTTGAGTTGGGTGGAGATTCTGTTTTGGGTGTACAGTTTATCGCCCGTGCTAACCAAGCTGGTTTAAAACTAGTCACCAAACAAGTTTTTGAACATCAAACCATTGCCGAATTAGCTGCGATCGCTCTTACACAACAACTCAACCAAGCTATACAAGATGTGGTCACAGGTTCTGTACCCCTTGCGCCTATCCAGCATTGGTTCTTAGCACAGAATCAGCCAGAACCACATTACTGGAACCAATCAGTAATGTTAGAGGTATTGCAACTTCTGGATATTTCTTTATTAGAACAAGCTTTGCAGTATTTATTGAGACATCACGATGCTTTACGTCTGCGATTTAAACACTCTGTATCCGGTTGGCAGCAAGTAAACGCTGAACCTAATGAGGTAGTGCCTTTAACCTATTGGGACTTTTCAACACTGTCAGCCGTAGAACAAAAAATGGCAATGGAAGATGCTGCTAATGAACTACAAGCCAGCCTAAATTTATCATCAGGTCCAATAGTGCGGGTAGCTTTGTTTAACTTAGGTGCAAATGTGCCTTCTCGCCTACTGCTAATCCTGCATCATTTAGCGGTTGATGTGACATCTTGGCGTATTTTGCTTACAGATTTGCAAACAGCATATCAACAGTTGAGCCAAGGTCAAGCGATTCAGTTACCAGCGAAGACAACTTCTTATAAACAGTGGACAGAAAAATTAAAAGAATACGCCAGCAAGCCAGAGTTAAACCAAGAACTGGATTACTGGCTGAAAGCTTCCCAAAATCAAATACTCCCCTTACCCAAAGATAACCCAGACGGAATTAATACAGTAGCACAAGCCAAAACTATATCTGTAGCCTTGAGTGTGGCAGAAACCCAAGCTTTGCTGCAAGATGTGTCAAAGGTTTATCGTACCAAAATTGAAGAGATATTATTAACAGGATTGTTGCAAGCATTTAGCCACTGGACTGGTGAATCTTCCCTACTAATTGATCTAGAAGGCCAAGGACGAGATGCTGTATTTGCAGATGTTGACCTAACGCGGACAGTAGGTTGGTTTACTACGATTTCTCCAGTATTTTTAGAGTTAGGCAACGCGAAAAACCCTGGCGAAGTCTTGCAAGCAGTTAAAGAACAAGTACGTAGTATTCCCAATGAAGGTATTGGCTATGGAATGCTGCGATACTTAAGTGAAGATGAAGCAATTAGGCAGAGAATCCAAGCACTGCCGCAACCAGAGATAATATTCCTTTATCTTGGTCAGTTTGAAGATAGTTTGCCGGAATCTTCTTTGTTTAAGCTGGTACGAGATTTAGAAACAAGCGATCGCTCTCCCAAAACCATTAGACCGCACCTACTCCAACTCACCGGATTTATCCGTAGCGGTCAACTACAAATCGATTGGACGTATAGCGATATACACCAACGCTCAACCATTGAAAATTTAGCGCAAGGATTGATCGCTTCAATCCAGTCGCTCATTACTCACAGTCGGTCATCCACAGCCGGAGGCTACACGCCTTCAGACTTTTCTGCGGCAAAAATTAGCCAAAAAGATTTAAGCAAATTATTGACTCAAGTACGTATTTCTGGAGGTGGTAAAGATGGAAGTAGATAAGATTGAAGATATTTATGAACTTTCACCGATGCAGCAAGGTTTGCTGTTTCACACCTTAACGGCTCCCAATTCGGGTACGTATTTTGAGCAATTAAGTTGCACCTTGCAAGGAGAATTTAATGTTGCGGCTTTTAGACAAGCTTGGCAACAAGTCGTAGATCGTCACCCAATTTTGCGTACTGCCTTTTTTTGGGAAGGCTTAGAGCAACCTTATCAAGTAGTTTATCGCCAAGCAACATTGCCTTGGGAGGAGCTAGACTGGCGCGATTTATCTGCACAGGAACAACAAACACGACTGGAAGAACTTTTAGTGAGCGATCGCCAACGTGGTTTTGAACTATCGCAACCAACCTTACTCCGCCTCACCTTAATTCAACTCACTGACGACACCTATCAATTTATTCGCAGCCATCACCACATCCTACTAGATGGCTGGTCTTGGTCTATCCTTTGGGAGGAAGTTTACTGCATATATCAAGCCTTATGTCAAGGTAAAGATGCCAATTTAGCACCAGTTTTGCCCTTTCGAGACTACATTACTTGGCTACAGCAACAAGACCTATCTAGTGCAGAGGCATTTTGGCAACAAAAGCTTAAAGGCTTTACTGCGCCAACAAAGTTGATGGTAGATCAAATTCCCAATAGTCTACCCAGCCAGGGCGAAGATTTTGACAATCAACATATCTTCTTATCCGAGTCCTTAACAGATGCCTTACAATCCTTAACCCGCAAGCATCAGCTAACCTTGAATGTTCTCATCCAAGGGGTTTGGGCTGTTTTATTAAGCCGCTATAGTGGTGAGCAAAATGTAGTTTTTGGTGCCACATCCTCTGGTAGACCGCCCGAATTGCCAGGGGTAGAAAGAATAGCCGGGTTATTTCTCAATACTTTGCCGCTACGAGTCGAAGTATCGCCAAAAGCTTCACTATTAACTTCGTTAAAGCAACTGCAAATAGAACAAATAGAAACACGTCAGTACGAATACACTGCACTCTCACAAATTCAGCGTTGGAGCGAAATCTCGCCCGGTTTACCTTTATTTGAAAGTATTGTAGTCTTTAATAACTTTCCCTTAGATCAAGCTCGCTGGAAATTAGGAGAAAGCATTGGCTCTAGTAATTATCGCTCCTTTGAAAAAACCAACTATCCCCTTACCCTGACAGTAGTACCGAGTTCACAATTAAAGCTCGATATTGGCTATGATACCCGTCGCTTTGATACTGCTACAATTGCGCGGTTTTTAGAACATATCCAATCTTGGCTAGAAAACATCGTTACCAATCCCCAAGGGCGACTGCTCGACTTGCAGCCTGTTACAGATAAAGATAGATATAAAATTCTACAAGAATGGAATAATACGCAAACAGAATATCCCCAAGACTTGTGCATCCATCACTTATTTGAACAACAGGTAGAACGCACGCCGGATACAGTTGCAGTAGTATTTAAAAACCAACAACTCACCTATCGGCAACTCAACACTCGTGCCAACCAACTAGCACATTACCTACAAAAATTGGGAGTCGGCGCAGAAGTATTAGTCGGGATTTGTGTAGAACGCTCCTTAGAAATGCTCATTGGCATATTAGGAATTCTTAAAGCAGGTGGTGCTTACGTCCCCCTTGACCCCAGCTATCCACAACAGCGCCTAGCTTTTATGGTGCAAGATGCTCAAGTATCAGTACTGCTAACTCAACAACATTTAGCAGCCACCCTACCACCACATCAAGCTCAACTAGTCTGCATAGATAGCGACTGGAACAACATTAGCCAACATAGCCATTGCCATCTCAGCCATAAAACAAGCACAGACAACCGAGCTTACGTCATCTACACTTCCGGCTCCACCGGTCAACCTAAAGGAGTGCAAATCACTCATGGTAGCTTAGTGAATTTCTTAACTGCCATGCACCACACTTTAGGACTAACACCAGAAGATATTTTCTTATCAGTCACAACATTATCCTTTGACATTGCCGCACTGGAACTATATTTACCGTTAATTGTCGGTGCTGGTGTCGTCGTAGTCAGTCGTGAAGTAGCGACTGACGGCATTAGCTTATTAAAAACACTGACATTATCGCAAGCTACAGTCATGCAAGCTACACCTGCCACTTGGCGGATGCTGTTAGCAGCAGGATGGCAAGATACTCAGCCACTGAAAATTCTTTGCGGTGGTGAAGCCTTAGATAGTACCCTGGCGTATCAGTTGCGAGAACGTAGCCAACAGGTATGGAATTTGTACGGGCCTACAGAAACGACTATTTGGTCATCTTTGCATAAGGTAGAACACACGGACAATTTAGAATCAGCTAAGAGTATTGTCTCAATTGGTCGCCCAATTGCCAACACACAATTTTATATTCTTGACCAAAACCAACAGTTAGTACCTGTGGGAGTCACAGGTGAATTATACATTGGTGGTGCGGGACTAGCGCGGGGTTATCTCAACCGACCAGAATTAACAGCACAAAGATTTATTGCCAATCCCTTTAGCCAGCAAACGAATGCACGGCTGTACAGAACAGGAGATTTAGCACGTTATTTACTAGATGGTAGTATTGAATTTTTAGGTCGCATCGACAATCAAGTGAAACTGCGAGGCTTCCGCATCGAGTTGGGAGAAATTGAAGCGGCTATCAATCAACACCCAGCAGTATCAACAAGTGTAGTTGTGGTGCGCCAAGATGAGGCCGCAAATCAAAGTTTGGTCGCTTATGTGAGTGTGCAACCTCAGCAGACGTTGACAATACCCGAACTGCATCGCATTTTAGAGTCGATGTTGCCCAGTTATATGGTTCCCTCGGCTTTTGTCACCTTAGATGTTCTACCACTGACACCTAATGGTAAGGTTGACCGTAAAGCCTTACCTGCTGCTGACATAACACATCTGCTACCCGAATCTAATTTTGTAGCTCCTGCTACCCCCCTTGAGGAAATGCTTGTCAGTATCTGGACACAGGTACTTGGTGTCGAAAAGGTTGGTGTCAAAGACAATTTCTTTGAATTAGGTGGACATTCTCTACTGGCGACCCGTGTAGTTTCTCAAATTCGGCAAGTATTCGCAGTCGAGTTACCCTTACGTCGTCTATTTGAATTGCCTACTGTCGCCGAACTAGCTAAAGACGTTCAAACAGCGATTAACATTGGCAAAGGATTAGAACTACCACCTATCAACCGTGTTTCGCGATCGCAAAATTTACCTTTATCTTTTGCTCAACAAAGATTATGGCTACTCGATCAATTAGACCCAGGCAATCATACTTATAACATTCCTACAGCTGTGCGCTTGAGAGGTTCACTCAACATTACAGCATTAGAACAAAGTCTGAAAGCAGTTATGAGTCGTCACGAAACCTTACGCACAGTTTTTACTACAGTCGAAGGGCAACCAGTCCAAAAAATTCAACCTATTGCTGATATTACTATACCGATAGTAGACCTAAGAGTAAAAGAGCGATCGCCCCAACAACGAGAAGTTGAAGCAAAGCGCCTAGCACTCGCAGAAGCACAACGCCCATTCAACCTAGCTCAAGGGTCACTAATACGAGCCACGCTACTCCAGCTAGACGAAACAGAGTATGTATTACTGCTGACAATGCACCACATTATCTCTGATCTGTGGTCAATGGCGATACTCATTCGAGAATTAGCAGACTTTTACACAGAGATTTGCCAAGGTAAATCTCTAACACTCCCAGACTTGCCAATTCAGTATGCAGATTTTGCTATTTGGCAGAGAGAATGGATGCAAGGAAAGGTACTAGAAACCCAACTCAATTACTGGAAGCAGCAAATCCAAGGCGCACCAACAAAACTAGAGTTACCCACAGACAAACCTCGACCCTTGCAGCCAACTTATACTGGTGCAACCCAATCTTTCCAGCTGCCAAAAGACCTCAGCGATGCACTGAAATTACTTAGCAAGCGAGAGGATGTTACCCTCTCAATGACCCTGCTAACAACCTTCAACGTTTTGCTCCACTACTACACTAAGCAAGAGGATATTGTTGTAGGTTCGCCTATTGCTAACCGCAACCGCATTGAAATTGAAGGATTAATTGGCTTTTTTGTCAATAGTTTAGCTCTGCGGACAGACCTTTCAGGAAATCCTACTTTTAGTGAGTTGCTACGACGGACACGCGAAGTAACTTTAGGAGCTTATGCACATCAAGATTTGCCCTTTGAAAAGTTAGTTGGAGAATTGCAGCTAAAACGAGACCTAAATTATAATCCATTGTTTCAAGTGTGGTTTACTTTGCAGAATGTAGCCACGCCAGATATTCAAAAACTTACTTTATCTTTGCCTGATCTCATCCTTAGCCCATTCGAGACCAACAAGCAGCGATCGCCGTTTGATTTAGGAATCCTACTTTCAGAACAACCGGAAGGTATTAGTGGTTGCTTTGAATATAAAACAGATTTATTTGAAACCAGTACTATAGTCCGCATGGCAGAACAGTTAGAAATCCTTTTGCGGTGTGTAGTGACACAACCAAATATCCAACTCAATCAGCTAGTAGAAAAACTTAAAGAATCTGACTATCAAAAACAACTGAATCAAGAAAAAGAGTATAAAAACACAGTTCGCCAGAAGTTAATGAAGATTAAACAAAAATCCAATATTAACAGCAACTCATAATTTTATCTCCTTATTACTCTCCGCGCCTCTGCGTGAATAAAATCCTGATTTTTCAACATTATGCAAACCCCAATTCTTGAAGGTGTCCGAATTTCCCCACTCCAGAAACATCTGTGGTTGTTACAGCATACAGAGAAACAAACACCATTCCGCGCCCAATTAGCCGTTTTAATTGAAGGCAAGCTAGACATAGCTAACCTGAAAGAAGCGTTAAACAATATTGTTAATAAGTATGAAATACTTAGAACTAAATTTCAGTGCTTGCCGGGAATGGAAATTCCAGTTCAAGTAATCAGTGATGGTAGCATCTGTTGGGAAGAGGACTATGATTTAAGCGGCTGGGAACCTCAACAACAAGAAGCTAAAATTAACGCCATATTTCAGGATATGCTTCAGTTGCCTTTTGATTATGAAAAAGGGCAAAATTTGCGTGTCTCTCTTATAACTTTATCACCACAAAAGTATATATTGATTTTGAGCTTACCTGCCTTGTGTGCGGATTTTGTAACTCTTAAAAACTTGGTGCGTGAAATTAGTAGTTCCTACGCAGCTTGTTTGCAGAGTCAGGAATTATCTGAGGAAATCCTACAGTATGCTGATATTGCTGAATGGCAAAATGAATTACTTGAATCAGAAGAGACAGAAATAGGCAGAGAATATTGGCGTAAACAAGATATTGCTCACCTGCTAAATTTAAGTTTGCCATTAGAGAATCAACAGCAAGTCAATCAAAAGTTTCAGCCTCAAGTTGTAAGCTTGCAGATAAATCATGACTTTAGCAATGAAATTAAAACTTTAGCCCAGAAACATAATACTTCTGTTTCAGTATTATTATTGATTTGTTGGCAAGTGTTGCTAATGCGCTTGACTGGACAATCGGAAATAGTTATAGGTACAGCTACGAATGGTCGTAATTATGAAGAATTAGAAAAAACACTAGGATTATTTGCTAAATATTTACCGTTACATTCTCATTTTAAATCACATTGCTCTTTTACCGAACTTTTACAGCAGACCCAAGAAGCAATTAAAGAAATACATGAATGGCAAGATAGTTTTAATTGGGAAATCATTAAACAAAATAATCAGGGTTTAACTCCGTTATATTTACCATTCTGTTTTGATTTTGAATTACAAAATTATAAATATAACTCTGAAAATGTTCGTTTTTCAAATTATAAACAATATACTTATGTTGACAGGTTCAAAGTAAAACTTTCTTATTTTGAATATAACGATTATTTAACTATAAAATTTCACTACGATGCTATTTTATTTAGTCAAGAAAATATTAATCATTTGGCGGAAGAATTTGAGACTTTACTGTATAGTGTCTTAAAAAATCCGTTATCTGCAATTAGTGATTTAAAAATATTACCGCTAAATGAAAAACAAAAACTACTGGTTGATTTTAATCAGACTCAAGCAGAGTATCCCAAAAATAACTCCATACACCAATTATTTGAGGAGCAGGTAAACCGCACACCAGATAATATTGCTGTTATTTTTGAGAATCAGCAGTTAACTTATAGTGAACTTAATACCCGTGCTAACCAACTAGCACATTACTTGCAAAAGTTGGGAGTTAAGCCAGAAGTACCTGTGGGAATTTGTGTAGAACGCTCCCTAGAAATGGTTATTGGCTTATTTGGTATCTTCAAAGCAGGTGGAGCATATCTCCCAATTGAGCCAAACTATCCCCTAGAACGTCAAGCATTTATCCTCAAAGATGCTCAAACACCTGTACTGCTGACCCAACAACATTTAGCAGCAAAGTTACCAACTTCTGCAACTCAAGTAATTTGCTTAGATACTGGTTGGCAAATCATTAGCCAACAGCCAACCTATAACCCAGTCAGTGAGATTACAACTCTCAATCTTGCTTACATCATCTACACATCTGGTTCCACAGGCAAACCCAAAGGTACATTAATTCACCATCAAGGATTAGTTAATTACCTCAGTTGGTGTACTAAAGCTTATGGCGTTGAGCAAGGTACAGGAACAATCGTTCATTCTCCTTTAGGATTTGACCTGACAATTACCAGTCTGTTCTCTCCGTTATTAGTAGGGAACCGCGTAGAAATTCTTTCACCAGACCAAGGTATTGAAACTCTGGCTAATGCTTTACGCACACGTTCTAACTTAAGCTTGGTGAAAATTACACCAGCTCACCTGAAGTTACTGTGTCAGATGTTATCACCACAAGAAGCGGCAGGTCGCACCAGAGCCTTTATTATTGGTGGTGAAAATTTATTAGCTGAAGATATTGCTTTCTGGCGGGAGTTTGCACCAGAAACGGTCTTGATTAATGAATATGGGCCGACAGAGACAGTTGTCGGTTGTTGCATTTACCAAGTACCAACAGGAGAAAACCTTTCGACTTCAGTCGCAATTGGTAATCCTATAGCTAATACCCAGTTATATGTTCTTGACCAACACTATCAACCTGTACCGATTGGGGTGGTGGGTGAGTTGCACATTGGTGGCTTGGGATTAGCTAGAGGTTATCTCAATCAGCCAGAATTGACAGCACAAAAGTTTATTCCCAACCCATTTTCTCAAACACCAGGGGAGAAGCTGTATAAAACTGGTGATTTAGTGCGTTACCGACCAGATGGGGTTCTGGAATTTCTGGGACGAATCGATGATCAGGTAAAAATTCGCGGTTTCCGCATTGAGTTAACAGAAATTCAGTCTGTAATTTTACAGCATTCAGGGGTAAAGGAAGCCGTAGTAATAGCACGGGAGGATGTTCCAGGTAACAAACGTTTAGTTGCATACATTGTTTGGAATACAGAATCGCTCACTTCTATCAATGTTCTACAAAGCTTTTTGTCAGAGAAGCTGCCTGATTATATGGTTCCCTCGGTTGTTGTACCATTAAAGGCTCTGCCTTTGACAACTAATGGCAAGGTAGATACAAAAGCATTGCCAGCACCAGAACAAATTAGAGCTGAGTCAGGTATTTTTGTGCCTTCGAGTACGCCGACTGAAAAATTATTAGCAGACATTTGGACTCAAGTGTTGCGTGTGGAACGGGTAGGTATCCACGACAATTTCTTTGAGTTGGGTGGCGATTCCATCTTAAGTATTCAGATTATTGCTAAAGCTAATCAAGCTGGTTTGCAACTGATTCCTAAGCAGATGTTTGATAATCAAACAATTGCCAAATTAGCAGCAGTGGCAGGTACGGTTTGCGCTATCCAAGCAGAACAAGGATTAGTCACAGGCGAGGTATTGCTCACCCCGATTCAACACTGGTTTTTTGAGCAAAATCAACCTGAGTCACACCACTACAATCAGGCAATTTTGCTGGAGATGCGACAAAATCTCGACACAGAGGTTTTAGAACAGGTGATGCAGCAGTTGATATTGCATCATGATGCACTGCGGCTGCGTTTTGTCAAAGAAGTTTCTGGATGGCAGCAAGCGATGTCTAGCGACAAGCCGCTTGGCGTCTACGCTACTCCCACAGATATTGTTTCAGTGACACGGTTTGATTTTTCTACATTGTCACAGCAGGAACAAGAATTAGCGATCGCCTCTACAGCCACAAAATTACAAGCTAGTTTCAACCTCTCAGAGAGTCCGTTAGTACAAGCGGCTATTTTTGACCGTGGTGCAAATCAGCCCAGCTACTTACTACTAATCATTCACCATTTAGCTGTTGATGGTGTTTCTTGGCGCATTCTCCTAGAGGATTTCCAAACTGTTTACGCCCAACTACAAGCGGGTGAGGCAATTAAATTACCAGCTAAAACAACTTCCTTCCAGCAGTGGGCGCAAAAGTTAAAAAACTACGCTCAGTCAGATGAACTTCAGAAAGAACTAGAATACTGGTGTGCAGAATGCCGTTGTCAAGTTTCTCATATCCCAGTAGATTTACTCAGAGGCGAGAACACAGCCGCTTCGGCTCGTAATATATCTGTTTCCTTGAGTGTGGAAGATACTCAGGCTTTATTGCAAAAAGTACCAGCCGCTTACCAAACCCAAATTAACGATGTATTACTCACAGCACTGGTACAAACTTTTGCTGAGTGGGTGGGAGAGCCAACACTACTTTTAGATTTAGAAGGACATGGGCGGGAAGAAGTTTTTGATGATGTGGATTTGTCACGGACTGTCGGCTGGTTTACGACCATTTTCCCAGTATTATTAAACTTGCCAGCAACTTCTGACCTAGCCACGACGGTAAAAACTATCAAGGAACAGTTACGTGAGATTCCCAATCGCGGAATTGGTTATGGTGTACTGCGTTATCTAAGCGATGATGAATCAATCGCAGAAAAACTGCAAACCCTACCTCAAGCTGAGGTGCTGTTCAATTATTTGGGACAATCCGATCAAGTCCTTTCAGAATCATCAACCTTTAGTTTAGCTGACGCAGATATTGGTTCTGCAAGCAGTCCAAAGGGAAGCCGTCGCCATTTACTAGATATAAACGCGATTGTGATTGCAGACCAATTACAAATCAGTTGGACTTACAGCAATGCGATTCATCACCAAACCACGATTGATAATCTTGCTGAGAATTTTATCAAGGCGTTGAGATCACTAATTCACCAAGTTTCTGAAAATAACTTGCTCCCAGCAGATTTATCAGACTTCCAGTGGAGTGAAACTGATCTCGAAAACATTATTGCAGCAATTGGAGACGTTTAAAATGGGTATGCAAAATGTAGAGGATTTCTATCCTCTTTCACCAATGCAGCAGGGATTACTTTTTCATACCCTATCTGCACCAGATACAGGAGTATATTTCAATCAGTTGGTTTGTACTCTTTCTGGACAACTGAATATTCCTGTGTTTGAAAGAGTTTGGCAACAGGTAATTCAGCGTCATACAATTTTGCGGACTTGTTTTCGCTGGGAAGGTTTAAAAGAGCCTATACAAGTGGTGCTGCGTCAGGTGCAACTACCTTTAAAACATTACAACTGGCGAGGTATTTCACCTACTGAGCAGCAAGAAAAGTTAGCAGCTTTTTTAGAGAGCGATGGGCTACGCCCCACCGTAGGTGAACGCACTTTAGGTATTGATCTCACCCAAGCACCGTTGATGCGTTTGGCGTTAATTCAACTGAACGAAAATACTTACCAATTTGTTTGGAACACCCATCATCTAATTACCGATGGTTGGTCTACATCGATGTTGCTGGAGGAAGTTTTTAAACTTTATACTGCCTTTTGCCAAGGTAAAGAATTACGGTTAGAGCCTCCCCGTCCTTACCGGGATTACATCAAATGGCTACATAAACAGGATTTACAAAAAGCTGAGACGTTTTGGCGACAGACGTTAAGTGGTTTTTCTGCTCCTACTAACCCCCGTATTGAAAAAACCCTTAGTAGTACATATAGCCAATTATCGAATTACGCAGCCCAAAACATTAAACTATCAGCTAGCCAAACCGCAGCAATGCGATCGCTCGTTCGTCAGTACCAAATCACCCTCAATACTTTAGTACAAGGTGCTTGGGCTTGGCTGTTGAGCTATTACAGTGGTGAGACAGACGTAGTTTTTGGTGTCACCGTCTCTGGTCGTCCGGTAACGCTGGTGGGTGCAGAATCTATGGTGGGATTGTTCATCAATACCTTACCTTTAAGGGTGCAGGTAGCAACAGATACTTCTGTTGTAGCTTTCCTCAAGCATATCCAGGCTCAACAGGCAGAAATTTCTCAATATGAATACAGTCCCTTAGTACAGGTGCAAGGGTGGAGTGAAGTACCACGGGGAATGTCTTTATTTGAAAGCATCTTAGTATTTGAAAATTACCCGGTAGACATTTCAAAACGGCAAATTAACAATTTAGAAATCTCAAATGTTGTTACCGATGAACGGACAAACTATCCTTTGACGGTGACAGCCGTACCTGGCCAAGAGTTGTCATTAGAAATTGCTTATGAGCGCGATGCCTACGGCGGGTTACGCCAACGCTTTGATGATGATGCCATAACTCGGATGTTAGGGCATTTGGGCAATTTGTTAACAGGTATGGTTGCAAATCCTGAGCAACGCCTGTCAGATTTGCCTTTGTTGACAGAAGCAGAAAAGCAGACTTTATTGATTGAGTGGAATAATACTGAAATTAATTACCCTCAAGACCAATGCATTCATCAATTATTTGAAGCACAGGTAGAGAAAACACCCGATGCTATAGCCGTAGTATTTCAAGAGCAATCTTTAACCTATCGAGAACTAAATCAGAGAGCAAATCAACTCGCCCACTATCTGCAAAAACTGGGAGTAGGGCCAGAGGTACTGGTAGGGATTTGTGTTGAGCGATCGTTCAAAATGATAGTTGGATTGTTAGGAATTCTCAAGGCTGGTGGGGCATATCTGCCACTAGACCCAGTGTACCCGCAAGAACGGTTAGCGTATATGTTAGCGAATGCTCAAGTGTCAGTGTTGCTCACCCAGGAATGTCTGTTGGCAAATTTTCCAGATACCCCAGCCAAAGTTATATGTATAGATAATGCAGAGTTAATAGCACAACAACCGCAAACTAATCCCATTAATCACAGCAAACTTGACAATTTAGTATATGTAATCTATACATCCGGGTCAACAGGCAAACCCAAAGGGGTGATGATTGAACAAAGCTCTTTAGTTAACTACACACAAGCAGCAATAACAGAATATGGCATAAATTCTAGCGATCGCATTCTTCAATTTGCCTCCATTAGCTTTGATGCTGCCGCTGAAGAAATTTTTCCTTGTTTAGTACAGGGAGCAACTTTGGTACTGCGAACTGATGAAATGTTAAGTTCAATACCTCATTTTCTAAAAGAATGTCAACAGCAATTGCTAAGTGTCTTAGATTTACCAACGGCTTTTTGGCAGCAATTAACTTTTGAGTTAGCTGCACTTAAATTAACTTTACCGTCATTTCTACGATTAGTGATTATCGGTGGTGAAAAAGCATCAATTGATAAAGTATTAACTTGGCAAAAGTGCATAGATAAAAAAATTAAGCTCGTCAATAGCTACGGCCCTACTGAAGCCACAGTGGTAGCTACAACTTGCGATTTATCAGAGCAAACTTTTACCCAAGAAATACCTATTGGTAAAGCTGTTTCTAATATTCAAACTTATATCTTAGATAGCCACTTGCAACCAGTTCCTATTGGTATTCCCGGCGAATTGTATATTGGCGGTAAAGGTGTAGCACGAGGTTATCTCAATCAACCTGAGTTAACGGCTAAAAAATTCATTCCCAACCCTTTTAACGAAGCAGCAGACAAAAAGCTATATAAAACAGGAGACTTAGTACGCTACCGGGATGATGGCAATATCGAAATCCTTGGTCGTGTAGACCACCAAGTGAAAATTCGTGGCTTTCGGATTGAACTAGAAGAAATTGAAGCCAAACTAATTCAGCATTCTTTTGTGCGAGAAAGTGTACTTGTGGTTAGAGAAGATAACCCTGATGACAAGCGACTAGTAGCATATATTGTTCCTAATACTCAAAATTATGAGTTAGAAAATAATATTAAACTGATACCAGAATTACGACACTTTCTCAAACAGAGTCTACCAGAGTACATGGTTCCTTCTGCTTTTGTACTACTGGAAAAACTACCACTTACACCGAATGGGAAAATAGATCGTCGGGCACTACCTATAGCTGAACATTACTTGTCAAATAAAGAAATAAAGTATATAGCACCACGTACCCCAATTGAAGAACAACTGGCGAAAATTTGGGCAGAATTGCTCAAGATTAAACAAGTTGGCATTGAAGACAACTTTTTTGATTTGGGAGGGCATTCTTTACTACTAACACAGCTTGTTTTTAGAGTACGTCAAACATGGCAAATAGAATTACCTTTAAGCCGTTTGTGGGAGATGCCAACAATTGCTAGTTTAGCCCAGAGTATTGAAACGGCTCAAAACATGGGTTATTCTACTCTTGCTATTACTTCAAAAAATCAAATTAATTGGGAAGCCGAAGCTGTCCTTGATCCTACGATACGTCCTGAGACATCAATTAAATATCCAACTGAGCCTACTAACATTTTTTTAACTGGAGTTACAGGTTTTGTAGGGTCATTTTTACTTTATGAACTCCTGCAACAAACTCATGCAGATATTTATTGCTTGGTACGTGCGGCTAATCCAGAAGAGGGAAAAAAAAGAATTCAAAATAGCCTGAAATCATACTTAGCGTGGGATAATTCTTTCAGTTCTAGAATTATTGCAGTTGTAGGGAATTTATCTGAGCCACTTTTGGGACTTTCTCGGCAGGAATTTCAAGCACTAGCTGAGTTAATTGATGTGATTTATCACAATGGCGCGTTGGTTCATCATGTTTCCCCATACGCCACACTCAAGCCTGCAAATGTATTAGGAACTCAGGAAGTTTTGAGACTAGCAACTCAAGCGAAAGTCAAACCCGTGCATTTTATGTCAACAGATGGGGTGTTCTCTCTCGAAGGTTATTCTGGCGTAAAAGTAGTTCGAGAACAAGATAGCCTTGATGATTATCAAGTACCATCTGGCGGCTACACACAGAGTAAATGGGTAGCTGAAAAGTTAGTTACCATTGCACGCGATCGCGGCCTTCCTGTAACTATACATAGAATAGGACGTGTTTCTGGACATAGCAAAACCGGAGTATTCAATCAAAATGACTTTTTATACAGATTAATCATCGGCTGTATAAAACTTGAAAAAGTGCCAGATGGCAATATGATTGAAGATATGGCTCCTGTAGATTATGTGAGCAAAGCCGTAGTCCATTTATCCAGACAAGAAAAATCTATAGGGAAGGCATTTCACTTTGTAAATTCCCAACCTTTTCATTCAATTAAGCTGATCAAATTACTCCGCTCCCTTGGCTATCCACTGCAACAAATTTCTAATGACCAATGGCAAGCAGATTTGATTAACATTGCTGAACACTATCCAGAACATCCACTATATCCACTTGTACCCTTGCTTAGTGAACAGAATCATAACTCAGCAGCACTAAAGTTTGATTGTCAGAATACACTCGATGGGCTAGCAAATACCTCTATCATTTGCCCGCCAATCGATGATAGTTTGCTTAATACTTACTTGTCTTATCTTATGCAAAAAGGATTTTTGCAGGCTCCCAAACATAAATTGATCAACATCTAATATTTTACAAAATTCGCTACACATTAATACTATGCAATTAACAAATTCAACAACTACAGCCAAGGTGAATCCTCAACAGCAGTATTTAGAAAACTTTATTGCCAGTTACACAAATCGCACACAAACATCGAAACAGCTAACTCAAGCATATCGTTCTGTGCTTGCAGATAGAAGAAATTCTATCGGATTTAACAAAACCATTAAAGAAATAGTCTATCCCATTATTGGCAAACGTGCTTCTGGTTCTAAAATTTGGGATGTTGATGGAAATGAATATATAGACCTGTTGATGGGCTTTGGAGTAAGTTTTTTTGGTCATAATCCACCTTTTATTAAAGAAGCCATACAAGAACGACTAGAACAAGGTATACATATAGGCCCACAATCAGATTTAGCTGGTGAAGTTGCAGAGTTATTCTGTGAACTAACTGGTATGGAACGGGTAACTTTTAGTAATACAGGTACAGAAGCCGTAATGACGGCAATACGTCTAGCACGCGCTACAACAGGCCGCCAAAAAATTGCCATGTTTGCAGGCTCTTATCATGGACATTTTGATGGCACTTTAGTTAAAAGACAGAAACTAGACGACAATTTAGTTGTAGTTCCACGTTTTCCCGGTGTCTTGCCGAATGTAGCTCAAGATGTTTTAGTTTTGGATTATGGTGATTTTAAATCGTTAGAAGTAATCAAAGCTTATCAACATGAATTAGCTGCTGTTTTAGTTGAACCTATTCAAGATGAAAGACCAGATATACAGCCTCAAGAGTTTTTGTTGCAGTTGAGAGAAATCACCCAAAAATCCGGCACAGCATTAATCTTTGATGAAATGCTTACAGGCTTTCGCATTCATTTAGGTGGAGCGCAAGCATGGTTTGGTGTTAAAGCAGATATAGCAACTTATGGAAAAATTGTAGGTGGTGGTTTGCCCATTGGAGTTATAGCAGGCAAAGCAGACTATATGGATAGAATTGATGGTGGAATATGGAGCTACGAGGATACTTCTTTCCCGCAAGTAGAAACAACATTTTTTAGCGGAACTTACTGCAAACATCCCTTGGCGATGGCTGCTGCCAAAGCAGTACTTAACTATTTAAAAAATCAAGGTACTGCTCTTCAAGAGCAAGTAAATCAACGTACTTCCCAGTTTGTGGAAAAACTGAATAATTACTTTCAAACAGATGGAGTACCAATTCGATTAGCAAATTGCGGTTCGATGTTTAATAATATTCCTTTAGAAGATGCTTCTAATTCTGGAGATTCTACTTCATTAAGTATGAACTTGATATCCTATCATCTTCTCTATCGAGGAGTGTTCCTAATAGGAAATGGTGGTTTATTATCTACAGCCCATACTGATGAAGACCTGGGATATGTAATTCAAGTAGTTAAAAATACTATCAAGGAACTGCGAGAAGGTGGTTTATTACCATAGTTAGAGCATTGATAAACTTAATTGAAGACAAATCTGGAGTAAAACAATGAGTAGCGTAGATACAGAAGACCAAACAATTTATAAAGTTGTAGTTAATCATGAAGAGCAGTATTCTATTTGGCCTGCTGCCCGAGAAAATGCGCTTGGTTGGACAGATGCAGGTAAAACTGGGATCAAATCAGAATGTTTGGAATACATTAAAGAAGTATGGACTGATATGAGACCCCTAAGTTTGCGAAAGAAGATGGAAGAGTTATCTAGTGAAAAATAATACTTGTATAACTTTAATATTACTATTTGTAGAGAGCTTGAACTTCTCTACAAAATTTTTATTTTTAAAACCCAATATGCAAGGCATACTAGAAAAATTGGCTAAATGTTTGCCGCATAAGTTGCTAGCATAACTTTTATATAAAAAAATTACTATAAATAAGCTGAATGTCCAACCAACTTAGTAAAAGCTCTATCACCAATTCAAAACCATTTACTAACGCTCCAATTTTAACAGTACAAGGCTTAGGTAAAAAAATCCAAAATCAATGGTTGTGGCGAAATTTAGACCTTGAACTACTATCTGGAGAACGCGTTGCTGTAGTTGGCGCTTCCGGTTGTGGTAAAAGTCAGTTACTAAGAGCGATCGCTAATCTTGATCCAATACAAGAAGGCTACATCTTTTTTCAAGGAAAATCTATTGATTCTTATTACACACCACAATATCGCTCTCAAGTTGTCTATCTCCATCAGCGCCCTGCACTTTGGGAAGGAACTGTAGAAGATAACCTCAAACAAGTTTATCGTTTAGCAACCCATCGTCAACAAGTTTATAATCGCCAACTAATTCTTAATTATTTGCAGCTTTTACATAAACCTGCTGATTTTTTACAACGTTCGGTGAGTGCAATTTCTGGCGGTGAGGCTCAAATTTTGGCTTTTCTGCGTGCTTTGCAACTTTCACCTTTGGTGTTACTACTTGATGAACCTACCGCCTCATTAGATATGGCAACAGCCAATAGTTTAGAAGCTTTGGTTGCAGCTTGGCAAAAAGAAGACCCCCAACGAGCATATCTTTGGACAAGTCATGATCCAGCACAATTGCAGCGCATTACTCATCGTCAAATTAACTTAAAACCCAACGAATAATGACAGCCAGTTATATTTCTATTAGTTACACTCAACTTGCATTAGCAGCTTTATTTATTCTCATTAATATAGGTCTTTCATTCGCTTTAAATTTAGGACTAGGAAAAAGCCTTTTAATTGCTTCACTACGCATGGTAGTGCAATTGTTGTTGGTAGGATATTTATTACAGTGGGTATTTACTCTTCGTAATCCAATACTAATTTTAGCTTTAGCTCTAGCTATGACGATTATGGCGGGTATATCAAGTGTTAATCGGACTCGCCGACGGTTTACCAGTATTTACTGGAATAATTTTGTTTCGCTTTTTTGTGGTTCATTTTTAGTTACAGGTTTTACTGTTAGCGGGATTATTCAAGTACATCCTTGGTATGATCCTCAGTATCTCATTCCTCTGTTAGGGATGATTTTAGGTAATGCCCTGACTGGTACTTCTCTAGCATTAGAACGCTTTATGGAGGACTTGACTAATCGTCGAGAACAAGTAGAAGCACTATTAACTTTAGGTGCGACTCGTTGGGAAGCTGCACATCAACCAATTAAAGAAGCATTAAGAATCGGGATGATTCCCACAATTAACTCAATGATGGTGATGGGGTTAGTTAGCCTACCAGGAATGATGACTGGTCAAATTTTAGCTGGAGCTAGTCCTGTAGATGCTATCCGCTATCAAATTGTGATTATTTTTGCACAAGCATCGGGAACTGCGATCGCCACTATAGGAGTTGTATTACTGGCGTTTTTATCGCTATTTAATCAAAAACATCAGCTGACAGATGCTTTGTACAAGCAAAGCTAAACACAATTTTTGTAACAAATCTGCACAAATGGAGTAAGATAAGAAATGAATTTGAAACTCAAAAGAATTGTGTCTACTTATACAACAAAATAGTAACAATTGTTATAGGCTTAAAAAGCCCTTTACTTTTATAGGTTTGGCGAAACTTCACCGCCAAAAAATCACCAGAGCGATAGGAAATTACCTGTGACCAAGTGCGATTGATAGTTATCAAACGTGAACCTGGTTAAGTTGAACATATTTCTGTCAGCAGCATAGGTGACTTCCTACGCCCTGTTATTTATTTTAATTATTCTAGATCAACGGTTTCATGCGATCGCTTGTGGGTTAATAAGCTTGGGTTCAAACTCGATCCTCCCTAAACATCCTTAAAAATAAGGGTAATAGCATAGTAGCTAATACTATTCAGAACCTTCACAAATTAACCAAGAGTCATAAGTTCGTAGTTGGTGCTTTTGCCCTAAACTACCAACTACGAACAATACCTACTCCTTAATCTAACCAATTAATTTCTGCCAGCTAGCAGGCCCGAAAATCCCATCGGCATCTAAACCATTTTGCTTTTGAAAGTTCTTAATAGCAACCTCTGTTTGCGGCCCGTAGACGCCATCATTCTCAACACCTAAACGGTATTGCAAGTATCTGACAACTGCACCACCGGCATGGTTTGCTCTGATAATTCGTTTTGCCAAAATTAGATTTATGGCATTCCATGTAGTTGAGTCAGCAATTCCAGTCGGTTGAACTCCAACAATAGTCTGAAATTTTTCTACAGCAGATTTGGTATTAGCCCCGGTGAAGCCATCTTCTACTAATGTCTTACCATTTTTATCAGTTATTTTGAGTCGATTTAAGGCTTTTTGCAGTCTGAGAATAGTGTCATCTGCATTATCTTCTTCATCTGGTACGGGATTAACAGGAACACTTGGCAATTTACCGGTTAAGCCTTTAACAATCGCATTAGCCATTGTTTCTGGATTAAAAAGATTGATGTCTTTTTGTGAATCAATAAAGCAACATTCTACGAGAATCGCAGGCATATCTGTATTTTTCAGGACATACAAGTGGGAACCACTCTTCACACCGCGATTAAAAAATCCTAACTTGACGATTTCATCTAATACAGGTTTAGCGATTTTTCTGCCATTCTCACTAGTTGCAAATACTTCTGTGCCATTAGCTTGTCGGTTAAAAGCATTAAAATGAATTGAAACAAAAACATTTACTCTAGCCGCATTAGCTGTGCTACATCTTTTAGAAAGTGACTCAGTTACTGTACGAGCACTACTTGGTTTGCATACTACGACTTCATGTCCTAAAGCTCTTAACTTGGATATAACTCTATTACCTACATCTAAAGTTAAATTATCCTCAACTTTAATGCCTCTAGCTCCTGTGTCTGGTGGACAATTGTGCCCGCTATCAATTCCAAATTTCATGATTTAACCCTCAAGTTAGTTATTTTCACACAAATTCAAAACTCTTCTACTTATAGAGACAAAGTTTTGTTAATAAATTTGTTTAAGTACTTGTTGGCAATATCCACATTATTTTCAGTATTAATACACTGGTAAATAAAATAAGTTTTTTACGAACTTTGTAAGTAGAGTTTATGGAAAAAACCATTTTTTGCAAAGTTTTTTGAAATAAGAAACACAACCCTCATAGTTTATCAAAATCAGGAAGATCCGGTAATTGCTACAATCAACTGAAATGCAGCAAGTACCCACATCATTAAAATAATAACGCTTTGTAAAAGTAGAAAGCTATGACAAATGTACCTAGTGCAAGAAGGCAAAGGGGCACAGAAGCAGAGAGGTAAAAGGAAGAAAACTGATAACACAGGCTTTTCAGCCTTATTACAACAGTTTTCCTTTGCATGAAATACAAAGTCACAGGTTTTGAGGCAGAAGGCAGGAGGTAGAAACTCTTGATATCTGATATATGAGTCCTGAATTTTGTATCTCATTTAAAAAGCAGCTTGCTGTAAATGGTATGTTTATTCTCGTCATTCTGTACTACTACGGCTGAATGACCGGAATCTGTCGGTAGATATTTAACAATCAGCCTGAAAGCAAGTTTAAAATTTAAGTAAAGAAATATTTCGTAGCTTACAGGCATGAAACGCATCGTCTTGGTTGCTGGGTTTGAATCGTTTAACGCTGACTTGTATAGAAAAGCAGCTTTTTTGGCTAACTCTCGCTGTCCTGAGTTGGATATTCGGGTATTTAGCGATCGCAATCTTACCAGTCAACGCACCGAGGTAGAAGCAGCACTTGATGGCGCTGATGTGTTTTTCGGTAGCCTACTATTTGATTATGACCAGGTTGTGTGGCTGCGCGATCGCATTGCCCAAATTCCCATCCGTTTAGTCTTTGAGTCAGCCTTGGAATTGATGAGTTTAACCAAGCTGGGTGACTTTGCTATTGGCGACAAACCCAAAGGAATGCCCAAACCAGTTAAATTCATCCTCGACAAATTTAGCAACGGACGAGAAGAAGACAAACTCGCTGGTTACATCAGCTTCTTAAAAATTGGACCCAAACTACTAAAATATGTCCCAGTGCAAAAAGTCCAAGACTTACGCAACTGGTTAATTATCTATGGTTACTGGAATGCTGGCGGCCCAGAAAACGTCGCTTCATTATTCTGGACACTGGCAGAAAAATACTTGGGTTTAAAAGTCGGCGATATTCCCCCGCTAATCGAAACCCCCAATATAGGATTACTCCATCCCGACTATCAAGGGTTTTTTGAATCGCCAAAAGCATACCTGGAATGGTATGAGAAGAAGGGAATCAAGAAAATTTCCCACTCCCCAGTTATCGGAATTTTACTTTACCGAAAACACGTCATCACCAAACAATCCTATATTCCCCAACTAATTCGCAGTTTTGAAAAAGCTGGTTTAACTCCTTTACCCATCTTCATCAACGGTGTGGAAGGACATGTGGCGGTACGAGATTTGATGACCACCGACCATGAAATTCAGCAACGACAACTAGGTAATATAGAGACTCCCTCACTATCAAGTGAAGCAGTTAAAGTGGATGCGATCGTTTCGACAATTGGCTTTCCTTTGGTGGGTGGTCCGGCTGGTTCAATGGAAGCTGGGCGTCAAGTGGAAGTAGCAAAGCGCATCCTCACTGCCAAGAATGTACCTTATATTGTTGCTGCACCACTATTAATTCAAGATATTTCCTCGTGGACACGCCAAGGTGTCGGCGGATTGCAAAGTGTAGTTTTGTACGCATTACCAGAACTGGATGGGGCGATTGATACTGTTCCCCTTGGTGGTTTGGTGGGCGAAAATATTTATCTGGTTCCCGAACGGGTGCAGCGATTAATTGGTAGGGTAAAAACTTGGGTAGCTTTGCGGCAAAAACCTGCATCGGAACGCAAGATTGCCATCATTTTATATGGCTTTCCTCCTGGTTATGGTGCTGTAGGCACAGCTGCATTATTAAATGTGCCGCGTAGTTTGCTGAAGTTTCTCCACGCACTTAAAGAACAAGGTTATACCGTTGGAGATTTGCCAGAGGATGGGGAAGAATTGATTCGCTGGGTGAAAGAGGCGGATGTAATTGATGATACAAAAAATATCCCCGCGTCCGTTAGCGCCCGTACCCTAGAAAAATGGCTGGGATATCTGCAAACCTCCCGCATTGAAAAACAATGGAAATCTCTCACGGGAACTGGAATTAAAACTTATGGTGATGAATTTCAGATTGGTGGTGTGCAATTAGGAAATGTCTGGATAGGTGTACAGCCACCTTTGGGGATACAAGGCGACCCGATGCGCTTAATGTTTGAACGGGATTTAACGCCGCATCCCCAATATGCTGCTTATTATAAATGGCTGCAAAATGAGTTTCAAGCTGATGCTATTGTTCATTTTGGGATGCATGGGACGGTGGAATGGTTGCCTGGTTCTCCGTTGGGTAATACAGGTTATTCTTGGTCGGATATTCTGTTAGGAAATTTGCCTAATCTATATATATATGCGGCGAATAATCCGTCTGAGTCAATGTTGGCAAAACGTCGCGGTTATGGTGTGTTAATTTCTCATAATGTACCACCCTATGGGCGTGCAGGTTTGTATAAGGAATTGGTGGCGTTGCGCGATTTGATTGCGGAGTATCGTGAAGATCCGCAAAAGAATTATGTGCTGAAGGAAGGTATATGTAAAAAAATTGTGGACTCTGGGTTGGATGCAGATTGTCCGTTTGAGGATGCGAAGAAGTTGGGGATTGCGTTTACTCCAGAAAATGTCCGGATGTTTAGCGGTCATGCTTTTGATGATTATTTAGTGGAGTTGTACGAATATTTACAAGTTTTAGAAAATCGGTTGTTTTCTTCTGGGTTGCATATTTTGGGGGAAGCACCAAATGCGGAGGAATTAGGATCGTATTTGGAGGCTTATTTTGGGGATGAGAAAGGAATACCTGAAGAAAGAGAAAAAGAAGAAAGACTAATAAGAGATTTGTTGATGCAATCTACGGATGAGTTAACAAATTTGTTAAGGGGGTTGAATGGGGAGTATATTCCGCCTGCGCCTGGTGGTGATTTGTTGCGGGATGGCGCTGGTGTTTTGCCGACTGGGAGAAATATTCATGCTTTAGATCCTTATCGGATGCCTTCGCCTGCGGCGTATGAACGGGGACGAGAAATTGCTCAAAAAATTATCGCCCAGCATTTGGAAGAACATGGCACATATCCAGAAACGGTGGCGGTGATGTTGTGGGGATTGGATGCGATTAAAACTAAGGGTGAATCTTTGGGGATTCTGTTGGAATTGGTGGGGGCTGAACCTGTTAAGGAAGGAACTGGCAGAATTGTTCGTTATGAATTAAAGCCGTTGATGCAAGTTGGACACCCCCGAATTGATGTGTTGGGTAATTTGTCTGGAATTTTTCGGGATAGTTTTGTAAATATCATCGAATTGTTGGATGATTTATTTCAACGGGCGGCTGATGCTGATGAACCGGATGATCAGAATTTTGTTAGAAGACACGCTTTAGCTTTAAAAGCCCAAGGTGTAGAGAATGCATCGGCGAGATTGTTTTCTAATCCGGCGGGTGATTTTGGTTCTTTGGTGAACGATCGCGTGGTTGATGGTAACTGGGAATCTGGTGAAGAGTTAGGCAATACTTGGCAAAGTCGCAATGTATTTAGCTACGGGAGAGAAGATAAAGGTCAAGCTAGACCGGAAGTTTTAAATACATTGTTAAAAACTAGCGATCGCATTGTTCAAGAAATTGATTCGGTAGAATATGGTTTAACTGATATTCAAGAATATTACGCCAATACTGGCGGTTTGAAAAAGGCAGCAGAAAAACAAAGCGGTAAGAAGGTTACAACCAGCTTTGTGGAAAGTTTCTCGAAAGATACTACACCGCGTAATTTGGATGATTTGCTGCGAATGGAGTACCGCACTAAGTTGGTAAATCCCAAATGGGCGCAAGCAATGGCAAATCAAGGTTCTGGTGGTGCTTTTGAAATTTCTCAACGGATGACGGCGTTGATTGGTTGGGGTGGTACTGCCGATTTTACCGATGATTGGGTTTATGACCAAGCGGCAGATACTTATGCATTAGATGCAGAGATGGCGGATAAATTACGCAAGGCAAATCCTGAAGCTTTTCGCAATATTTTAGGGAGAATGTTGGAGGCGCATGGGCGGGGTTTCTGGGAAGCTGATAGTGATAAGTTAGATAAGTTGCGGCAATTGTATGAGTTGACAGATGAGGAGTTGGAGGGTGTGACGGTTTAGAAAGTAGATGCGTTAAAGCTTATTAACGCATCACTCTTAAAATCACTAACTGCTATTAAGGTTATTGTGTCTTGAGATAATTAGGGCTTGCTGAAAAAGAAAGAAAAGGTGACAGTCTGTAGATAAAAAGACCCTAGAAGTATATTCAGGTGCAAGGAAAGAAGGTAAAATAGCCCAAAATCCTTGCATGACAGTGGTCAGCC
>JAESFO010000352.1_pt1 | contig 58625 bp, 73 predicted proteins | sample 9269421 | NCBI WGS metagenome assembly JAESFO01 (sample SAMN14502839, study PRJNA617101) | algae metagenome | isolation source: Nostoc desertorum CM1-VF14 and co-occurring heterotrophs from rocky... | place: USA: Clark Mountains, San Bernardino, California | collected 2000-06-05 | reverse complement strand
GGCGCACGGCCTCTTCGACGGCGATCTCGTCGAAGGGGTTCATGCTCATCTTGACGTTGGCGATGTCCACGCCCGTGCCGTCGCTCTTGACGCGCACCTTCACGTTGTAGTCGACGACCCGTTTGACAGGCACAAGAACCTTCATTGACTTGACTCCATTGGGATTGCAAAAAGGGGGCTTCGAGAGCAACCGGTCATTCTAGGACGCGACCTTTGCCGTCTCTGATCTCATTCCGATTCACGCCGCGGGGCGAAAAAAAGAACGGTCGTGCTTTTCCTCGATTATAAAGCAGCGTCCGCCGGTGGCGAAATCCCGGGCGGCAGCGATTCGACGCGCAGAACGCGCTGCGGATAGGGAATGTCGATCTTCGCGGCGCGCAGGCCGTCGAGGATCGCGACGTTGATCGCCGAGCGCAGGTTGTCCTTGCCCTTGTCGGGATCGGCAACCCAGAAGTTCAGCGTGAACTCCAGCCCGTCGGGCGCGAAATTCATCAGGAAGGCCACCGGCGCCGGGTCGGTCATCACGCGCGGCTGGGCCTTGGCGGCGTCGCAGAGGATCGCCTGCACCTGCGCCACGTCGCTCTCGTAGCCGACCACGATGCTGGTCGTGATGTTGAACTTGCGGTCCGCGATCGAGAGGTTCTCCACGCGCGAGGTGATCAGCGATTCGTTCGGCACGATCGCCTCGCGGCCGTTGCCGGCGCGAATCAGCGTGTAGCGGGTCTTGATGTCGGTGATGCGACCCTCGAAGGTATCGACCTTGACGTTGTCGCCGATGCGGATCGAACGCTCGAGCAGGATCACGAAGCCGCTCACGTAGTTGGCCGCCAGCTTCTGCAGGCCGAAGCCCAGGCCGACGCCGAGCGCGCCGCCGAGCACCGACAGCGCCGTGAGGTCCACGCCCACCGCCGACAGCGCGAACAGCAGGCCCACCAGCAGCAGCAGCGCGCGCACCGCGTTCGAGGCCACCTTGCGCATCGACAGGTCGGTGACGGCCTCGCGCAGGATGCGCTTCTCGATCGTCGAGGCGATCCACAGCGCGATCACCAGCACCAGGCCCGCCGACAGCGCGCCCTGGATGATGGTCTGCAGGCTCACCCGGGTCTTGCCGAAGGCCAGCGTGATGTCGTCGAGCTCGGCCAGCACCGGCGGCAGCAGGCCGATGATCCAGAGCACGGCCGCGACCCAGGCCAGCCACGAGATGGTGCGCTCGAGCAGCCGCACGAGGTTGGAGGCCGGGAACACGGCGCGCAGCACGCGCGCGAACAGCCGGATCACGGCGAGCGACAGGAACACCGAGACGCCGATGCGCAGCACCAGGATGGTCTGGTACTCGGACACCAGCCGCCGCGCGAGTTCGGCGAACACCAGCGCCATCAGCGGGAACAGCACGCCGTCGAAGGTGCGCTCGCCGAACCAGATCGAGTCCTTGGGCTGGTCGCGCCCGAACCAGCGGCAGATGCCCCAGGCCAGGGCGATGCAGGCGGCGAGCGCGGCCAGCTCGATGGCGATGCCGCGCGCATCGACCTGCGCGAGTCGTTGGGTGAAGTCGTTGAAGTTCATCTCTTGCAGCAAAAGGGGCCGGGCCCACACACGGCGCGCCAGGCGCACCACCGGGGTGCGCCCGCGCCCTTCGAATCAGAGCTCGGCCAGCACGCGGATGTGCGCTTCCACGCTGCGCGCGAGCGCGTCGAGGTTGTAGCCGCCCTCGAGCATCGAGACGATGCGTCCGCGCGCATGGCGGCGCGCCACGTCGCGGATGCGGTCGGTGATCCAGGCGAAGTCGTTCTCGTTGAGACCGAGCTGCCCGAGATCGTCTTCCCGGTGCGCATCGAAACCCGCGCTCACGAACACCATCTGCGGCCGGAACGCCTCGAGCCGGGGCATCCAGATCGCCTCGATCATCTCGCGCACGTCCATGCCCTTGGTGTAGGCCGGGATCGGCAGGTTGAGCATGTTCGAGGCCGGATGCTCGGTGCCGCTGTAGGGATAGAAGGGGTGCTGGAAGAAGCCGACCATCAGCACGCGCGGGTCGTCCGACAGGATGTTCTCGGTGCCGTTGCCGTGGTGCACGTCGAAGTCGACCACGGCCACGCGGTCGAAGCCGTGCACCTCGAGCGCATGGCGCGCCGCGATCGCGACGTTGTTGAGGAAGCAGAAGCCCATCGCCTGCTCGCGGCAGGCATGGTGGCCGGGCGGCCGCACGGCGCAGAAGGCGTTCTCGACCTCGCCGGCGATCACCGCGTCGGTGGCGGCGATGGCCGCCCCGGCAGCGCGCCGGGCCGCCAGCAGCGTGAAGCGGTTGAGCGCGGTGTCGGGGTCGATGTGCGCATGATCGGGGCCGCCAACCGGCTCGTCGGCCACCAGCCGCTGGTGCAGCGCCTCGAGGTATTCGACGTGTTCGGTGCTGTGCGCCCGGGTGATCTGCGGCAGCGTGGCCAGCGGGACGTCGCGCCGCTCGAGCGCGTCGCCGACGCCGGTGGCCAGCAGCCGGTCCTCGATGGCATCCAGGCGCTCGGGGCATTCGGGATGACCCCGGCCCATGTCGTGCTTCCAGCAGTCGCGATGAGTGAAGTAACCGGTCTTGCCCATGTCTCGGTGTCGCGTCTAGACCTCACGCGGCGCGGGGCTGCCGGGTCTTACGGTATCGTTTGCATATGGATACAAATATGGACGTTGCCGCGAAGCTTGCCACTTTGCTGAGCCAGCTTAACACGGTGATCGTGGGCAAGGAGGCCCAGGTGCGCGACTGCGTGGCCTGCCTGCTGGCCGGCGGCCACCTGCTGATCGAGGACGTGCCCGGGGTCGGCAAGACCACCCTGGCCCATGCGCTCTCGCACACCTTCGGGCTGCAGTTCTCGCGCGTGCAGTTCACGGCCGACCTGATGCCGGGAGACCTCTCGGGCGTGGCGATCTACGACCGCGGCCAGCAGGCGTTCGTGTTCCATCCGGGCCCGATCTTCTCGCAGGTGCTTTTGGCCGACGAGATCAACCGCGCCAGCCCCAAGACCCAGAGCGCGCTGCTCGAGGCGATGGAGGAGAAGCAGGTGACCATCGAAGGCGAGACCCGCCCCCTGCCCACCCCCTTCTTCGTGATCGCCACGCAGAACCCGCAGGACCAGCTCGGCACCTTCGCGCTGCCCGAGTCGCAGCTCGACCGCTTCCTGATGCGCATCTCGCTCGGCTACCCCGACCGCGCGGCCGAGCGCCAGCTGCTGGCCGGCATCGACCGCCGCGAGATGCTGGCCACCCTGCCCGCGCTGCTCACACCCGGCGAGCTGACCGCGCTGCAGCAGCGCGTGCAGCAGGTGCACGCGGCCGAGCCACTCTTGAACTACGTGCAGGACCTGATCGCCGCCACCCGCTCGGGCCGATGGTTCCTGCAGGGCCTGTCGCCGCGCGCCGGCATCGCCGTGCTGCGCGCCGCCAAGGCCCAGGCCCTGCTCGCCAACCGCCACTACGTCGCGCCCGACGACGTGCAGGCCGTGCTGCCGCAGACCGTGGCGCACCGCCTCACGCCGGTCGGCGATGCCGGCCGCGGCGCGGTCGAGCAGGTACGGGCGATGATCGCGGCGGTGCCGCTGCCGTGAACGCCCTCGGCGCCATCCGCTCGCGCATCGACGGCTGGTTCCTCTCGCGCCGGCCGCCGTCGGACACGCTCGAGCTCACGCAGCGCAACGTCTACATCGTGCCCACGCGCGCCGGCTGGACCCTGGCGCTCACGCTGCTGGTGCTGCTGGTGGCGTCGATCAACTACCAGCTCAACCTCGGCTACCTGCTGACCTTCCTGCTCGCGGGCAGCGTGGCGGTGGGCATGCACGTATGCCACGGCACCTTGCGCGGGCTGGCGATGCACCTGATGCCGCCCGATGCGCACTACGCGGGGAGCGCGGCGGTGTTCCGGGTGGTGCTGCACAACGCGCGGCGCGGGGTGCGCTACGGGATCGGGATGGCGGTGCGCGGCAGCGGGCAATGGGCGTGGACCGATGTGCCGGCGCAGGGCAGTTCGACGGTGGAGATCGCTTTTCTGCCGGAGCGAAGGGGGTTGCATCCGGTGCCTGCGCTGACGGCGGAGACTCGGTTTCCGCTGGGCACCTTTCGGGTGTGGACGGTGTGGCGGCCTGCGTCGCAGATGCTGGTGTATCCGGCGCCTGAACTGCATCCGCCGCCTTTGCCTGCCGGTGAACCGTTGTCGGGGTCTGCGGCTGTTTCTTCCGTCGTGCGGTCTCTGGGGGCTGGGGAGTATGACGGGGTGCGGGCCTATCGGCGCGGGGATCCGCTGAAGCTGGTGGTCTGGAAGAAGGCGGCGCAGGCGTTGGCTGCGGGGTCCGAGGAGTTCGTGAGTCGCGATGCTCAGCAGACGCAACGCGAGGAGCTTTGGCTGGATGCGCAGGCTACTGGGTTGGGTGATGTTGAAGGGCGGGTTTCTCGATTGTGTGCCTGGGTGTTGATGGCGGATCGGTTGGGGGTGGACTATGGGGTCCGTATTGGCGGGCGCGTGTTGAAGCCTTCGCAAGGGGAGGCGCATCGGAGGGCTTGTCTGGAGATGCTGGCTCTATGCTGAATGTGTTTGGCTTTGCTGAGGCTGTTGGCCGGGTCTCGCCCCGGCGGGCGAGTCACTTTCTTTTGCTTCGCCAAAAGAAAGTAACCAAAGAAAAGGCGACCCCGCTGTCTGTGTCCCTCCGCTTCGCTACGGGCAACCTGCGGTGCTCGGAGAAAGCGGGGGTCCGCAGAACTCGCTTCGCTCAAACAGCTGCGGCCCTGATCCCGCTTTCTCCTGCGCTCCTCGGCACAGCCAGAGGGGATGAGAGTCAACGCGCCATGGCGCGTCCTTGTGTGGTGTGCGGGAGTGCAAAGGCCCTCGGTCTTCTTCTACCTGGGCCGAGCGAAGCGAAGGCCTGTGGGGAATCTAGGGCCGAGCGCAGCGATGGTGTGAGCGACCACGATACTGGAGCATGTGGGACTAGCCGGGACTGAGCGGGACTGGTCGGGAAAAACCAAGTGAAATCAGGCACTTGAAGCGGATCCGGGGGAAATTTGGGCCCCTGGACCTGGGCCACGATCAGCTCGAGGGCTGGGCCACGATCTTGGAGCACGGCGGGCGCGGAACTGGACGACCGCCTCATGCACTGTGCCCCGGAACGGCGGCGACGGTCAAGAATGCTGGCCCGCCAGAACGGCCCAGGAGCCGCGATCGCCGCCTTGCCGATGTCCTGGTGGCTTGGCCCCTCGATCGCCGCTCCTACGGCCTTGCATCACGACGTTGCCGGCGAACCAAGTTCTGCACCATTTCCGACATCCGTGTCGGAATTGCCTGAGAGCGAGGGGTCGGGGGAATTCAGACACGGTTCGGCCCCGCGGTTGGCTGTGGATAAGTGTCCGCCCTCCACAACCTGTTCAACCTCATTTTCGACGGTTTTTTGCCCGAAAAGATCGGGCTGCACGCGCCGCCGAGCTTCGGCCAGGCAGCGCCGGTGAATCTGGTGGACCCGCACGTAGCTGATGCCGTACTCCGCAGCCAGGTCGTTGGCATTGCCCCGGCGCATGCGTCCGAAGATCTCCCAATCGCGCTTGGACAGCCGGAATTCGCGGTCGCTGTTGATGTAGACGTTCTGGCCCTTCCAGTGCTCGGTGAGGAAGTCCGCCAGGTCGTTGCCAATGTCGATCGCCCGGTCCTCTTCGATGCCGTGCTTGTCCATCATGTGCCGGGCGAGCCGCTCGGCCATTTCCGAGAACAGCTCATGGCGGCGGATCTCGCCCGGGGTCTCGAGGCCGTCGATCATGCCGTGGGCGCTCCCCTACGGTTCTGCTCGACGCCCAGCGCCTGGCTGATCTTGTGAAGGTCGCGCGGGTGGCACCACTCGAAGAACTCGGGCGCCGCGTCGCCGAGCATCTGCTTAGCGATGCCATCGGCATACTCGTCGGGCTTGCGGTCAAGGCTGATCAGCTGCGCGCGGATGCGGCGCACCAGTGGCAGCGCATCGACCGAGGGCGTTGGGCGCTTGGGCCTCGCGCTCTTCTTCGCAGCCGCGGGACGGAAGCCGATGCTGTGCAGATAGTCGAGCACTGCGCGGCGGCCGGCGAAGTCGAGATCCTTGGCGCTGCGCACACGGCCCTGGGTCCAGAGCATGGCCTCGTAATCCGCGTCGCTCATGCTGAGCTGCTTCTTGGCGATGTGGATCTTGCCGAGATCGGCATTGCGGTTGTCGCGGGCGAGCTTGCTCATTCGATGCCCCTCGAACTCGCCGCCGTTGGCCGCTGTGGGCCACAGATGCGCTTGCGCCAGGCATGGTCGGGACTGGGACCACGCGAGAGAACCTCGGCGGCTTTCTCCATCGGAGTTTTGGGCAGCGCAGGCACATCAGCCGGACGTTCGTCGGACTGGTTCTCGATGAAGGGAACCTCCAGTGCGCCTTTGAGGACCGCCGCCAGTTCCACTTCGACTTTGGCCGTGGCGATGATGGTCTGAGCGACTTCGTTGCGCAGCCGATGGCGCGCAATGTCCACGGGCTTGTCCGTGTCGCTGAGCTCTTGCAGCTGGGCAAAGAGCGCGTCGCGCAGGGTGGCGATGTTATTCAGTGAGCTCATGCAGCCTCCGCGTGATTTGCTTTTGCAGTGCGATGACTTCTTTCAGCTCCTTTGGATAGGCCTGGGGCGCGAGGTGAGCCAGGTCGGGGCGAGACAGATAGAACTCGAGCGGTCGGACGATTCGCATACGTCGGAGCTCGTTTTCAACCGCGCATGTCGACCGTCCCAGTGCAAGGCCGATCTCTCTGTTTGTCATGGTGCGCGACATTTCTGCGAGTCGCGTTCGCTCGGAAGGGAGCCATCGTCCGCTGAGGGTCGGGAGCCCTCTTTCCCCTGCGCACTCGAGCGAGCAATATCTTCCGCGGCTTGGTCCCGGTCGCGCTAAAAAATCGCGCCCGCAGATAGAGCACACGCAAGGCAGCTTCCCCCGGTTCTTGAACGCGTGCTTGCTCTTTTCCCAAAGAACATTGACATGGCCCGCGACTTGAGCCTGAAACTCATCCAGATCAGTCGTTGACGCGGCTCGAAGATCATCTCGAATATTGATCGCATCGGCGACATACGTCGCAGACTCGATCGTTCGATAGGCTCGCGGTCCCGGGTGACCACAGTTCATCTTGGTGACGAACAACTGGGTTCCGTCAGGAAGTGTCATTGCCACCCGCCACGTAGCGCCGACGAGCACTACAGCCCATTGCCCGCTCATTCTCCCGGCCTCCGTTCGACAACGATGTGCTCGCCGACCGAGTCCGTTGCCAGCACCACATATCCGCGCTCGTGCAGCCAGAAAAAGGCTTCGGCGATCTGAGGATCGGCCTCGGCAAGCGTATGCACTTCACGCGCGTTGGCGTCGGTCAGGCCGAGGGTCAAGCCGTGCTCATCCTGCGCAACGCAGTTGTTCGTCAGCACGTCAAGCATGGCAGCATCGGCGATCTCAAGAGACCGAGCGAGCAAGACCAGGTCTTCGGCCGCAACAGGTGTCTCCACCGCTTGCGCAGGTGCTGCCAGTTCGGCATTGGTGCGGTGAGCGGTTTCGAGAGTGGCGATGACGCGGCCGAAGCCGTCGGCCGTGATGTTGTTGTAGACGCCTTCTTGCTCATAGCCCGAGACGGCCTCCAGTCGGTAGTGGAAGTGCGCGAGGCCCTCCAACGGCGGGCCATCTGCCGCAGGTGCTGCCACGGCCGGGGGCGTGAGCGCTGCGAAGAACGTCAGCGAGTTGACGAACAAGCCGACTCGGGCCGCCAGCTCCTCGCGGCCTTCGGGCTGGCTGATTCCGAGCGCCACGAGTGCGCGGGATAGTTGGTCGATATCGATGGCTCCAGCCTGCTCGGCCAAGCGCGCGCGATGCGGGTCCGCCGCCTCCTGCTGCACGGGCGCGGCATACGTCCAGGCCCAATGAAAGGCACCGGCTACATCGGGGACGATCGCGCACTTCTCACAGTCCGCGATGTACCGAGCGAACGCCCGGCGGCCGTCCTCGTTCGTGGTGGCCGAGGTGGCCAAGGGCGACGTATCGATCAGGTGCACTTCGCATGGCTGAGTGCTGATGGATTCGGGAGGCATCATGGCTGTACAAGGTGGGTGAAAAGGCTGCGCTGGCCGCTGGCATCCGCGGCTGCCAAGCGACACGCAGGACAAAGGTGTTTGTTCGGACCCGTTTGCGTCGCGTGAGCGGCGCACAGCGGGCGATCGCAGGTGCGACCGCCCCTGCCCGGGCCGTCGCATAGAAATGCGCTGGGTGCCAGGCACAGCAGGGGTGGCGTGAGCTGCACGTGCGGGCTCAGGCTGTGGGCGAGCTCCTCGCCGCAGGGCTTGGGCAGCTTGCGGCCCCGCATGTGGAACACGCCCAGCTTCTCGCTGCGGTAGTACGGCATCAGGCACCCACCTTGCGTTGCGCTACGCGCAGAAGCCGGTGGTACGAACCCTGGCCGGCCTGGTGACCAGCGCCATGCTCGACCTTAGCGATGCCGTCGATCGCGTCGACCACCGCCTGCAGGTAAGCCAGATCGCTGAGGAACCCGAAGCCGGCCCGGCACGCGCGGTATCGCGCGTTGATCGTGCGCTGCGTCGGTAGCGGAACCATGCGCCAGTGGGTCGAGCACAGGAAGCGCCCGGACGGCACCGTCCCACCGCATTTGAAGGCGTCGCAAAAGCTGCTCATAGCGGCATCTCGTTCCACTCGCGGCCGTCGAGTTGCCGACCCGCGATCTGCTTGCCGACGCGATGCAATTGCACGCAGGATGGCATGCTCGTATCCACCAACACGCGCGGCAGATCCTTGCCCTCGGGGACATAGCCACTGCCATCAACGAACGCAACGAAGCGCTCGGATTTTCCGTCCCAGCAGAGCGGGTCTCTCGGCGCCCATTCACCCCATTGCTTGAAGAAAAAAGGCACGCCGATGGCCTCGCACTGATCGCGCAGGCTGCGTGCCCACTCGGGATGCATAGGACGCGCACCAGGGCCGCTCTCCCCGCCCACGATCACCCAGTCGATCTTCTCCAGCACGTTCGTTCCATCGCGCATGTCGCTGGTGTTGGCGAACATGCCCTCGAACGACACGGCCCCCAGCAGCGGCTCGATGCTCAGATAGCGAACGCGCGCCGGCACCTGCAGCAGCAATGCAATTCGCTCGTCCGCGCGCTTCTGGTCCTCGACACTCACACCGAGCCACACGTTGTCGAGAGGCAGGCCCGACCACACTGCGATGGGGCAACCATCGCGCTCGAGCTGGAGCCGCACGATCTGCTGACCGATCAGTGCCTCGCGCACCGGGTTCGCGAAGTAGGCGCGCATCCTCGCTGCCCGCTTCGTCAGCACCTGGAACGTGTGCTGCTTCGCGAGTGCCATGACGGCGAAGACCCGATCAATCCAATCGTCCGGCACGGACTCGTGAAAGAGATCCCCGTGGGCACAGACGAAGATCATGCGAGCTCGCTTCCAGCCCAGCGGCTGGCGCAGCCACTCTTCATTGAAGCGGACATCGCCCGTCCACACCGGCCCCGCCTCGCTGTTGCGTGTGAGCCCTGCACGGCTGGGATGGTGCTGGAGACGAGTGCCCGCGAGCTTCATGGCATAGCAGCGCTTGCAGCCCGGGCTGGTGACACTGCAACCCGTGATCGGGTTCCAGGTGGCATCAGTCCATTCGATATTGCTGTGGTCGGCCATGCATCACCCCAGCACCAGCGGCGCGAGCCACCAGTTCCACAGCCCGAACACGCTGAACACGAAGTAGCAGCGTTCCCGGATCAAGAGCCAGCGATGCCCCTGGTGTCGATTGAAAGGGATGCCCACCACGTTGCTTGCCAGGAACGCGGCGAAGCCCCACGCGGGATGCATGGAAGGGATCGCGAGCACCAGAGCACCTGCGACACCGAACGTCGTGGCGGAAACCTCTGCGGCCTTCATCGACCACGCCGGCCACTGCCGATTGCGCGCTTCGAACGCGCCAGAGAGCCAGAATGCCGTGCCCACCACCACAAAGGTGATGGCGAACCAAACGATGGTCGCTACCGGATCAGCCATGCTCGACCGCCTTCCAGCCCACAGGGTGAGTCCAGCGAAAGAGCACGCGCGGCAGCGCCTCGTCGGAGACCAGGCGGAAGGTGATGGCGCCTGCTCCGACCTGACCGAGCTCGTCCGCGGCATCGGTGACCCGATCCGTCTCCGCAACATCCGTGGCATCGAAGCGCACCACGTCTTTCCACGCGCCGCTGGTGTTCACCTGTAGCTTGGCCGGCTTCTTCAAATCAGCGGACATGGACGCCCCCCGATTGCGATACCAAGATGCTGCCCAGCGCCACGTCGCGCGCCTCGTAAACGCTCGTCTCCAGCGAGGGAAGATCGGCGTCCAGCCCTTGCCCGCTGCCGCTCTTGTCGTGCTTGATGGCTTCGAACCAGTTCGCGAGAGCCGCGGCACTGCTGATGGTGTGATGCAGCGCCTTTTCACGGTCGCCCGTGATCACCGCGCGCAGGCACTTGCCGACCAGGCGGCCGATCAGCCAGAACCAGTTCTCCGCGCTCTTCTGGCGGTTGCCAGCCTCGCCGAAGCGATAGCGCTGGTGCGCCGCTTCGTACTGCACTGCCGAGAGAAACTCTTCGGTGTGCGGGTTGTTGATCAGCGCGCGCAGGCGCTTGACCTCCGCCGTCAACGCTTCAACATCAGCGAGCGCGACGATGCGCTCCAGATCAGGATCGTAGAAGCCGGTCATTGCATGCCTTTCAAAAGGTGTTTTCAGACAGGGGAACGGGTGATGCATCAGCCGCCGTCGTCGTCGGCTTGTGCGGCCGCGACGTGCGCGATCAGGCGCGAGCCCAGCTCGAGCACTTCGCGCTGGGTCATGAAGACCTCAGCACCGCGGATGACGAAGCGCACCACGCCGCCGCGGAAGAAACTTGCATCGAGTCGCGTTGCCTCCGCCTCGATGTCGTCGGCGAACTCGATCAATGGCGCGAGCAGGAACGGGCTGGCGGGCTTGCAGCCGGTGGGTGCTGGCGCCGTGGCCGCATCAACCGTGCGATGAACGAAGTCGGCCGGCAGGTTCTCTTTGCGAGCTGTTGCGCGCGGGCGCTCTTGACGATGCGCAGTGGTCATTGCTGGCTCGCCTCGTCGACGGTGGCCGCTCGTGCCGCCGCGCCCTTGAACGTGTCGGGCTCATACTTGTTGCAGATCGCGCCAGCTGTGACGGTGAAGCCGCCACGCGTGCATCGCCAAACGCGCGTGTCGAAGGGCGGCATGCGGTCGGCAATGTCCTCGTGGCTCAGCCTGCAGTTGCCGCAGCGTGGGCGCGCCGTGGCGGACAGGAAGCCCTGCACGAGTCGAGCGGTCTGTGCGCCGCTCACGACGCCGCCTCTTCTTCAGCGCCCTTCAGGAGGGCCTTCACGAGCTTGTCCACGGCCGCCGTGGTGTCACGGATGACCGGCACGTCACCCGTGCCCTCCACCGAAACGCCCAGGCGCTTCAGCTCGACCGCCGTGAGGCCCTTCAAGGCATCCTTGACCGGCTTCTCGGTGGTCTTCACGAGCACGTCGAACTGCTGCGGGAAGTGCTTGCGAATCAGCCGCACGAGCTGCTCGTCATCGTCCCAGTCGATCTTTCCGGCGCCGAGCTGGAAGCCGACCTTCACGCCGTGGAACACGACGGTGCGCGGCTTCACGAACAGGTGCGGGAACTCCTCGAGCGTGGCCTGCAGCTCGTCGCGCTTCGCGGTGACCGTTGCGACCGCCGCGCGCAGGCCGCGCAGATGACGGCGCTTGCACGCCTCGAGTTCGTCGTTGAGCGCCTGGGCGCGCTCGACGAGGAGGTCTTTCGCGTCGCGGTACTCGCGCGATCGCGCTTCAATCAGCAGCATCGGATTGCTGGGTGCGTTCATGGATGGGCTCCGGGGAGGTGAGGTCAGGTGGGCAGGCGCAGCTGACCGAGCAGCTCGGGCAGCGCGATGTTTTTCATGCGACTGAGCTGCATGAGGGTGGTCATGGCGCGTTCCTCGAGGAACGCGACGGTGCGTTGCAGCTCTTCGGGCGTTGCCGCCATGAAGTAGCCGTCCGTGGGGGTGCCGCAGATGTGCGAGCCCTGCTTGCGCAGTTCCTTGATGAGGAATCGCACTCGCCGCGTGTGCATGTCGGTGTTCACGAGCTGGCCCGTGATCCGGCGCACCAGCTCGTCAGCGTGCACACCGTTGGCCTGGCCGACGTGATGCTGCATCTCTGCGAGCAGTTGGGCTTCGGTGATCTGCATCACGACGGCCTCAATGCAGCTTCGAGCGCGCGGCCTGGCGGATGCTGTCCATGACGGCATCCGGATCCGAGGTCGATGCCTGGATCTCACCGGCGTTGGCAGCAGCGTCCAACGCCGGCGAGTCGACGCCTGCCACGGCAGCCGATTGAGGCGCGCCCTGCGGTGCGGTCTGCGCGGCCTGATGCCGCTGGTGATGGAAGTGCCTGAGGATGCGCGTGCCTTCGTCCGTCATGACGAGCGCAGCGTTCTCCGTGAGCCCAACCAGGTTGGCGACCGTGAGATAGGCCATGAGCATCGCGTCGAGCAGCTCGCTGCGCTGTGAGATTGGAATCTCCTGCGCATTCACGGTCTCGAGGATTACGTGGCACAGCTGCAGCGAACGCGGCTGCTCGGACTGGACGGGGGCGGTCTTGACATCAGACATTGGCGATCTCCTGCAGGTTGAAAAAGGCGAAGGACGTGAGCTGCACCCACTCGCCGAGAACGGCCAGCACGGGACGCAGATCGAAGAACAGCACCACGAGAGCCAAGGCCATCGTGAGCAGGAACCAGGGGCGGCGGATCTCGCCGTAGCCCGGGCTTGCCGCCCGCTGGCGGCGACGCACGGCGCGTTCGGCGCGCCGGATCTCTGCGCGGGCTTCACGCAGCCGCTGGCGGGCGCGGCCGTCTGCGGAAAGGCGGCTCATAAGGTTCATGACGCGACCTTTCGGTTCGGGCACGTCTTGCAGGCCTGGAAGAGCCGCACGCGCTGCGGGTTGGTGTGCGCCAGAGGACGGACTTGGTAGTCCAGGCAGTGGCGCCGGCCCAGCTCGCCCATCACGGGACAGGTCACTGTCTCAGCCATGTACTGGCCGCGGATTCGCTCGGACATCTTGGACACGTCGCCGAGATATCGATCTCTGAGTAGCTGGTTCACCACTGCGTGAGAGACACCCAGGTCCGATGCGACTTTGGTTTGGGACCCCAGACGCACGACAGCCGCCTTCAACACGGTCAACACATCCTTTGGAAGCGCTTTCGGCGCGCTGGATTTACTCGAGGCCATCGCATACCTCCTGCGCGGATTCGAGATCGATGAATGCGCCCGTGTTGCGATCGAGCACGCACCGGCGCCTGGTGATGGCAGGTGCGTGCGGGCCCGTGTTCCGCAGCAACCGGTACTGCCCTGCGGCCTGGCGCGTGGGCGCGCGCAGCTGCTGCAGATAGCCCGCCCGATACAAGGCGTCGACGTACTTGCGGGCGGTCTCTTCGGACACCACCACCGGCGGCAGAGTGGCCGCGCAAGCGATGTCCCGAAAGTCGAAGGTCTTGTGAACGCGCATCGCGCGCCACATCGCCAGGACGCCCAGCCCCAGGTTCGTAGGTTTCCCCTGGGCGTCAACACGCGGGGCCTCACCAGCGGGGCGGACCAGCCGATAGATCACCGTCGAGTGCCGTGCACCGTGCTGCCCCTGGACCGCCGAGGGCTTCACTTCCTCGAGGTAGCCCGCGCGGGCGAAGCACCGCAGGTTGTGCTGTACGGTGGGCATCTGCACCATCGGGCTGCAGGCGTCCTGCGCGTCGAATGCGGTGAAGCGCTGGCCGCGCGGCGCGCCGACCTTGAGGACGGCCGCCCACACGCGCTCTCGCGGCGTGCGCAGGCCCAGCGCGGCGTTGTCAGTGCGCTTGGGCATGAGCTGCCTCCTCGCTGCGCTCGCGTTGGGCACGAGCCACCATCTGGGACAACTGCGCGGCGACCAGGTCTCCGAGCCGGAAAGAGCCGACGAACGTGTCAGGCGCCATCAGCAAGAACTCGCCGGTGCCGACATCGAGCGTCAGATCGAGATTCAGGGTCTGACCGAACGCCTTGCCGCGCACCTTGCAGATGTGCATCCGACCACGCATCGACACCGGAATGTCCTCGTTCGGAATCAGGTGGATCGGCAGCTTGCCGTGGAGGGTGCTGATCACCGATGCGCTCCCTTCACGACAGCGCCGACCATCTCCACCGACACGCTCGTCAGGCCGCGGCGCTTGCACTCTTCCCTGATGCGCTCGATCTCGCTCGTGACGCGCCGTGCAACGCCGTTCGCCCGGGCTGCCAGCGCGGCGTGGGTGCCAGCCTCCCACGTCAGGGCGGATGCATAGTGACGCGTCAGCGCAGCGGCGTCGGACTCGTCGCAGGGCTGCGCGCTGGCCCAGACCAGGACACGATCGTGGAAGCGCTCATGGTGGCTAAGCAGCTTCTGCTGCAGCTGTTGCTCGCCGATCAGCAGGATCGGGGTCGCGCACGAGTCATGGATCGCTCGGATGAAGTCGACCGACTTCGTCTCGGCGATGTGGTCCATCTCGTCGATCACCAGCGGCCGGTTGATCAGGCTCAGGCGCTCGCATGCGGCCTCGTACATGTCGTTGATCGACATGCTGGCTTTCGGGCGCACGTCCAGCTCCGTCAGCAGGCGCCGCGCGAGGCTCTTCGTGGTTTCGAAGGAGTGCAGCTCAAGATACACCGCATTGCCGCCGGCGGGATGCGCCAGGTACATCGCAGCCTGGCTCTTGCCCAGACCAGGCCGCCCCGACAAGACCGCGATGCGGGGCATCTGCGCGGGCGCTGCCTGGATCTGCTTCATTGCGCTCATGGCCAGACCCACGTTCGTGAGTCGAGCGACACCGGTGCCGGATTGTTCGGGGGCCTTGTTTGTCATAGACTTCCTTCGTTTTGCTTACGTAAACGGGGCTTTGCAACCCCCTCCAAGGCCCTCATGCGTTCCAGCGCATGAGGGCTTTTCCTTTAGCCCGCCACTTCGGCGAGCGGGTCTTCGCCCTGCTGCATCGAATGCCAGCCTTCCCACTCGGCGCTGCCTTCGTAGGTGTGCAGCCACTCGGCATCACGCGCGCCGAGCTGCTCGCCGGCCGTGGCACGGGCAGACAGCCGGCACCAGGCGCTGTAGCGCTGCTTCGCGCTGTCCATGCGGATGACGGGCGCCGTCGATTCGTCGAGGGCCGCCCGGGCTTCGGCCCGCGCGTCCTGCTGCGCGCCAAGGCTCGAGGCCGCGAGCAGCGATTCAATGGCCGGGGTGCTGGTGTTGGGGCGTACCGGCAGGCGTGATACGTTGGCGCTGGTGTCGATCGCACCATCGGCCCGCTCCGCCTGGATGGCGTCGACAGCCCGCTGCGTGAGCCCCTTGCTCGCGGCCTTGCGAAACTGCGCGATGACGGGAGCCGCGGTGGCTTTCTCGATCGCGTGCGCCTTGGCGGCAACCTCGGCGCGGTTGATGCCGAGCTTGGTGTGATCGATCGCACGGCAGATGTAGGTGCCGTCCAGGTGGAAGACATGCATTGCGCCCAGGTCGGCTTCGTCGATGCGGCAATAGACCTGTTGGCCCATGACGTCGACCGACGCAAGTTCGGGCGCGCGATACCACGCCGCTCCGGCGCGGTCGTTGAGCGGCATCTGAATCCCTCGCTTGCCGACGATTCGCACACCATTGCCGGCAACAGGCATAAGGAACAAGTCCAGCGCGCGCTCGTCAACGCGCAGGACGCGCGTCGCGAGGCGCTGCGTCATCTCGGCGGGGCTGCACCCGAGTTCACGGTGCGGCCGAGCGTGGTACTCATCCAGCCAAGCATTGATGACGCTCTGCAGCTGCGCAGGTGTCATGCGCAGTCGAACCCCTTCGCTACCGAAGCGCTGCGCGAAACTCTTGGCCGATTCGATGGCCTTGCGGGTCGCCACGTCGTGACCCACGAAGCCTTCAAGCATCGGGAAAAGGTCGTGCAGCAGGGTGCCCAGAAAACGCTCGATGAACGGCTTCTGATCGGGACTGAAGGGGGTGCACAGCGGGTGCTCGATCAAGAGCGCCTTGAGGCCAAAGTCGAAGTCAGCGGCCGTGTAGTCCTTGCCGTTGTCGGTCTTGATGCGCTCAGGCTTGCCCCAGTCGAGCATGGCTTGGCGCACAAGCGCCTTGACCGCGTTGCTGCTGCTTGTGCGCGCTACCAGAACCTTCGCCCGACGGGTGTGAACGTCGATGGCCGCAATCAATGCGTGCCGCCGGATCTCGCCGGTATCGCCGTCCTGCAGGTTGAAGGCGATCTCCACGCGTTGCTGTGCATCCGCAATGGTCGAGTCCAGCTGCCACTCTTCGTTCGGCGCGCTGATGTGCTCGCTGCGGCTGCCGAAGGCCGGCATGTACTTGTTCCGCCAAGCATCCGGGTTCTTGAGCTTGAGGAGTGCGACCTTGTGGTCTGCCTTGTACTCGCGCAGCCACCGCTTGAGCGTGGTGATGGATGGAGCACGGTCCTCGCCCAGGTGGTTGCTGATGACCCGGCGCACCTGTGCTGCTGTCGGATCGTGCATCTCGATCAACGCAGCGACGAACGCGCCATGCAGCTCTTCATCCTCTGCCAGCTTCGACTGGCCCTTGTCCTTGCGCGGCTTGCGCTCGAGCAGCGCCTCGACGCCGTTGACGCGCCACTGGCGATACCACTTGTCGAGGGTCTTGGCGGGGATCGCAGGGTAGGCCGCGAGCGTGCCCGGCAATGCTTCAATCTGGCCGGCGCCCCACAGTGCGCAAAACTCGCCGATGGCGGGCCACACAGCCCCGCCGCGGTGGGCGTGATAGCGCTCGAACCGTTGGAAGAGGTCCAGGCGCGGATTGGTCGCGGGGTCGAAGGCCCCCACCGACTCGAGCTTGACGCCCAGGCGAGCCATTGCATTTGCGTGGGCCTGCACCTGGGAAGCGCGAGCCATCTCTTCGCCGGCAGCGATCGCACGGGTGATCGGCTTGACGCCACCCGCGACACTCGCCGCGAGGGCCTGTTGCGTCGGGGCCGGGAGATCCGTCAGGAGGTACTCGCAGCCGCTGCGCCCACGGCCGACGCGTGGCCGGGAGGTCCATTTCTCGGACCGCGCGCGTCGCAGGACTTGGCGATCGCTGGCGGGCATTCCGGGCAGGCCGGCAAGGTCAGGCGCCGCGAACCACATCATGCGGCCCCTCCGGAAAGGTCACGCACTCGACGCGCGGCATGAAACGCTGCCAGGCGAAGCGATGCGGCACTAGGGTGGGAACGAAGCCCCAAGATCTGGCGGACATAGCCGACTCGGCCTGCTCGACGCGCGCTTAGGAGGTCATTGCTCAGCGCTTCTGCGGCTACGCCATACGGGACGCCAATGTGCGCTGCGAAAGCGTCGATCGATCCATATCGACGTCTCACGTCATCCCGTGCTTGCATCGCTGACCAAGAGGCGTATCGAACCGGCTGCACCACGAAAAGAGCACCGTCGAGTCGGAGCTTCAGGCGAGGCTTCACTTCGCACCTCCCACGAGCTTGAGGTTGGCCGCAGGCTTGGCCGGCGGCGGTGCATACAGCCGGGGCGCGACGACGCGACCCTGCTTGAGTCCGAGCGCCACTGCAATCCGGTGGGCCTGACCACGCTTTGCTTTGATGCGGCCCGACAGGACCCCACGAGCGACGTCATAGGACAGTCCATGCGCGCGCGCCCACTCCGCGAGGGAGATGCCTGCTTCGTCCATTTCTGCACGAACTTCGGCGGGCGTCTTTTGAGGCTTTGATTTCGTCGGCACAATCTCGAATCAATGTGTGATTGAACCGAATTATTTCGCCACTTGGCGAATTCGTCAAGTGGCGAAAGCCGTGCCTGAGGAAGAAATGCCTAAGAAGCCAGATTTGTCCGAAGAGGACGTGGAGCTGCGTCGAACGTTCGGGGAGCGACTGAAGGAGGCTCGCGAAGCAATGAAGAAGTCGCCCGCCGAGGTCGCGGCTATAGGCGGCATCAGCCTGGCGCACCAGTACCGAATTGAGGCCGGTGAACGGACTGCGGATGTCCTGTATCTGCAGAAGTTGATCGCCCGTTTCGGGAGCATGTTTGCTTCGCTAGTCCTCGATGTAGATCTCGGTCAAGCGAGCAAACCCCCGTCAAGAATTGGGCTAACGCAGTCGAATACAGGAGCAGGCGCTGTTTTGATTGGGCACGCCGGAGGAAGCGTGGCCGTCAAGACTAGGAGGTAGGGTTTGCACTGGCAGGGTTTGATTGCAAAGATTGGACGCGTCTTTTCTATGCGGCAATCGAACAGCGGCGCTGGTGCGATTCAGGTTGGCGAAGTGCATGGCGATCTGACGATCGTCCAGGTGGCCGCGCAGTCCCCGGGCGAGGGACACGCTCAGCGTTTGCGCATTGAGCAAGCGCGCGTGCTTCGACTCCTCGCCCGAGTCTCGAACCGAAGATCCATCCTTGAGTTCATGCGGCGGGAATTTGGCACGAGCATGGTCAAGGACCTGACATTTCCACAGTTGTACAGAGTGAAGAAGTATGCGGAGGCGGTGGTTCGCCGTGAGGGTGACCTCGTCCGTGACACAGAGTCCAATACCAGGGAGGATGAGTGATGAGGGCACTTGGCAAGGCGACACGGGGGGTGTTGCTCGCTATCGTTGGAATCGCGAGTCTGGCGGCATGTGACAACACCCCACCCACTCAAACAAAATCCAAGCTCATTGAGCTCGAAACCCGCCTGAAAGAGGCCGACAAGACTGGGGACGCCTCTCTCGCCCTGAAAGGGATCACCGCGGCTAACGACTTAGTTGCGGGATTGAACGACCGGCCCGATTCGCCCCGGGCCTGCGTACTAGCAGCCGTCTACCTCAGCGATGGATATGTTCGCGTCATGCAAGGCGATCGCTGGAGCCAGCGAGACCGCTACGATGAGAACATGCGAATGTGCAAGTGAGTGAATAGGTAAAGCGCTTTATTAGTCGCCCTCACGCGCGCACGGCACGATGCCGTGCATGGTCCTCGACGCCCAGCTCTCTCCCCACTTCCGTCTCTCCGAATTCATCGTCAGCGGTGTGGCCGAGCGCCGCGGCATCGCCAACGCACCGGACGATGACCAGCTCGAAAACCTCGTGCGCCTTGCGGACGTGCTCGAGCGCGTGCGCCGGTTGCTCGGCCAGGTCCCGCTGCTGATCAACAGCGGCTTCCGCTCCCCCGAGCTCAACGCCGCAGTCCGTGGCTCGCGCCACAGCGCACACCTCCTCGGCTGCGCGGCCGACTTCATCGCGCCATCCTTCGGCACGCCGCGCGAGATCTGCACGCGCATCGCCGACTCGGAAATTCCGTTCGATCAACTGATCTTCGAGGGCTCGTGGGTGCACCTGGCCATTCCGATCTTGGGCGAGGAGCCGCGCCGGCAGGTGCTGACCGCGGTGTTCGAGCGCGGCTACCCGACGCGGTATGTCAGGGGGATCGTGTGATGCGCAGGCCCGTGCTACCTAGCGCACCATCGCCACGGCTCATGCGGAAGGAGTCTTTGGGTCCTCTTCACCCGTATCCGGCCTGGCGTCGGCGCCAGGCTGATCGCCAGACGACTTTGGTCCGAGCTTCTGTTTCTTCACTAGCTCGGCGAGATCATCGGCAAGCTCTTCGTGAGTCGCTGTTCCTATCCAAGATTGCAACGCTCCTTGCTGACCCTGCTTCGTCTCTAGAAAGAGCAGAGCTTGCAGACCTACCGCGGCTCGTACGTGATCGCCTGCGTCATGCAGGGCGCGAAGGACTTTGATGAACGCGTCCAAACCTTGTAGCGCGACCGCGTTTTCCTCCTCGCGATCCGATTGGGCGAACTCGGAAATCCCGAGGAGATTCAGCAGCTTGAGGGCTTCCGCCCGCTTGGGCTCCGTGTGCACCGCGAAGACCGCTCGCAATGCCAATTCGAGTCTCTTCACGTGCATCTCCAGCATCTGCAGTCGCACGTTCACATCAATATCAGTCATGGGTGGCCCTTTCTTGGTCGGCAATCGAAGAGGTGGAAGTCTTCATTGTCCCCGGGCATGGGCCGCCCGCCATCCTCCGGAGGTTGCACATGGATAACCTGCGCATAGCCATCGCGGTGGTGGTGCTCTCGGCAACCGGCCTCGTCTACATCGCGGGCCGCGAGGACTACCGCAGCCCCGCGTATCGCGACATCGGCGGTGTGCCTACGTTGGGCTACGGCGCCACCGATGGCGTGAAGATGGGCGACAAGACCACGCCGCCCCGTGCACTCGCACGGCTGCGCGCAGACGCCAGCGACTTCGAGGTGGGCGTGAAGCGCTGTGTGCGCGTGCCCGTCCACCAGTACGAGTTCGATGCCTATGTCGCGCTCGCCTACAACGTCGGTATCGGCGCGTTCTGCAACAGCAGCAACGACCCCGAGACCCCTACGCTGGTTGACCTGATCAACGCGCAGCGCTACGCCGAGGCCTGCGAGCGCATGAAGGCCTTCAACAAGTACCGCAACCCCAAGACCGGCAAGCTCGAGATCGCCAAGGGCCTGCAGAACGCACGCGAGAAGGAATACCGCATGTGCATCGGGGAGAAGGTGCAATGACGGTGCGTGTCGTCGCCGCGATCCTGCTCACGCTCGCCGTCGTCTTCGGAGTGCTCGCCTGGAACGCTCGCCTGGTGGCCCAAGGCGATGCGCAGGGCGACAGTCGCGTCCGCGCCGAGTGGCGGGAGGCCGATACCAAGCGCCAGGCCGCAGAGAGCGCTGCAGCTGCCCAGGCACAGGCCGAGAGTGCCGAGCGCCAGCGCCGCGCGCGCGAAGAAGACCAGCTCAAGCAACAACAGGCCGAAAGGAATGCCCGTGAACAAGCACAACGCGAAGCGGATCTGCGCACCGCTCTGGCTCGCGCCGACTCTCGCAATCGCGGGCTGCTCGGCACTATCGCCGACCTCAACGCCCGCGCCGCTGCCGCCGCTGCTGCAATGTCCGGCGCCGGCCAGGACTCCGGCGCTGTCGCCCTCATTGGCGAAGCCTCCACAGCGAGAGAGCTACTCGGACAGTGCAGCAGCCGATACACAGCGGTGGCAGCAGACGCTGACGGACTCCGCAGCCAGGTGATCGGCCTTCAGGACTTCGTGGCCACAGTCTGCCGTGCCCCGATCGACAACCACAACGCCCAGGCGAACGAGGCCCAATGACCGTAGAACTCACCGTCTCCAACGTCCTCTTCATCTTGGGTGCGTTCGTGGCCGCGCTGTGGGCGCTGGTCAAGGTCATCAGTTCGCAGCAGGAACGCCGGCTCTCAGAGAAGTTCGCCACATTGGGCGACCAGTTGGCCGGCGTGGGCAAGGAACTGCGCGCCGAGGCCGAGGCGACCAAGAAGCTCGAGATCGCCTTTCACAAGGCCCAAGCCGAGATCGCCCGTGACTACGTGCGACGCGACGACTTCGTCCAGGCGCTGGGCACTCTCAACACCCGTATCGACAACTTTGCGCTGCGCGTCGAGCGCGCGCTGACGGGCCCTTCCTCCGGAGCCAGGCAATGAATTCCTCCCCCTCCATCGACATGGCGAAGATCCGGCGCGAAGCCATGCGGTGGCATCTGCTGGCCGCCATCAATCTCAGCCGGCCGCAGGGCATCTACACCGAGCCGCTGCTGTCGATCATCCAGGCGGTCTATCCCGACGCCACGCACCACGAGATTCGCGTGAATCTCGACTATCTCGAGGAACGCGAGATGGTCAAGATCGCCAAGGATCCGATGGACCGATGGTTCCTGGACCTCACGCGCACGGGCATCGAGTTTGTCGAGTACACGATCGAGGCGCAGCCCGGCGTGGCCCGCCCGCGCATCACGCAGGTGTGACCGATGGGCAAGCGAAGCACCGTCGACACGCTCCCCCCGGAGCTGAAGGCCTGGCTTGACGCCGAGATGCTCAAGCGCGGCTTCGGCGACTATCGCCAGCTCGCGGTCGACCTGCAGGCCAAGGGGGCCGACGTTTCCAAGAGCGCGCTGCATCGCTACGGCTCGAAGTTCGAGCTGCGCATGGCCCAGCTCAAGCGCAGCACCGAACAGGCCACCGCGCTGGTCGACTCGAACCCTGACGATGAAGGGAAGTTGAACAGCGCGGTCATCCGCCTGGCGCAGGAGAAGATCTTCTCGATCCTGGTCGAGCTGGACATCGACCCGGAGGACATCGACGTCGCCAAGCTGTTCAAGGCCGCGGCCGAGGTCGGCAAGGCCAGCGTGCAGCAGAACAAGGCTCAGTTCGACATCCGCGAGCGCATCGCACAGCGCGCCGCCGCGGTTGCAACGTCCGTCGCACAGACGGCGAAGAAGGCAGGTCTCAGTGACGACACGATCAATACGATCCGCACCGAGATTCTGGGCATACCCGCGGCAAAGTGAGCATGAACGCGCTTGTCACCCCTGAGATGCAGCAGTTGGCGAAAGCGGCCGACTACAACTTCGCGCTGCGCGCGCCCTCAGTGCTGTTGCCCTATCAGCAGCGGTGGATCGCGGACGAATCGCGGGTCAAGATCGACGAGAAGAGCCGCCGTGTTGGCATGAGCTGGACCGCTGCATGCGAGAGCGTCCTGATCGCCGCGGCCGCGCGTGGTCGCGACCAGTGGTACATCGGCTACACCAAGGACATGGCGATCGAGTTCATCCTCGACGCTGCGCAGTGGGCGGCTCATTTCCAGAGCGTTGCCGATGCCATCGAGGCGTCTGAGGAAGTGTGGGTCGAAGGCGACGAGAAGAAGAGCGTCTTCGTCTTCAGCATCAAGTTCGCCAGCGGGAACCGCGTAACGGCGCTGAGCTCACAGCCGCGCAACCTGCGAAGCAAGCAAGGCGATGTTGTCCTCGACGAGTTCGCCTTTCACACCGACCCGGCGGGTCTTCTCAAGGCTGCGCTCGCCCTCTTGATCTGGGGCGGTCGCCTTCGGATCTTGTCGACGCACAACGGCGATGACAACGAATTCAACGCCACGCTGAAGGACTGTCGTGCGGGGCGCAAACCGTACACCGTGCACCGTACGACGTTTGATGACGCGTTGGCCGAGGGGCTCTATCACCGCGTCTGTCTGCGCTTGGGCATTGAACATTCTGAGGAAGGGCAAGCCAAATGGGCTCAAGAGATCCGGTCCTTCTATGGTGACGACGCAGAGGAAGAGCTCGATTGCGTGCCGAAGCACGGTAGCGGCGCATTCCTCACGCGCGAGCTGATCGAGCGATGCATGCGCGAAGGCTGGCCGGTGTTTCGTGATCAGCGCAAGCCCGAGTTCACCTTCGCTCCCGAGAAAATTCGCCAGCGCGAGATCTGGGATTGGTGCGAGGAGAACCTGAAGCCCGAGCTTGATCGTTTGCGCGAGCTGCGAGACGTGACCAGCTATCTCGGTGGTGACTTTGCGCGCGTCAGCGACCTGACGGCATTTCTGCCGCTGATTTTGTTTCGCAACATGAAGGCGCGTGTTCCCTTCATCGTCGAGCTTCGGGGCATGCCCTTCCAGCAACAGCGGGAGATACTCTGGTACGTCATAGATCGCTTGCCGCGTTTCAGCGGCGCAGCGCTCGACTCGCGCGGTCTCGGCATGCAGATCTCCGAGGAGACGGCGCAGAAGTACGGGCCCGCTCGCATCCTGATGATCCAGGCGACACAGCCGTGGTATCTCGAGAACTTGCCGCCGTACAAGGCCGCCTTTGAGGATCAGTCGATCGAACTTCCATTGGATGCGGACGTGATCGTCGACCACCGCATTCCTCGCGTGATAAAGGGCATTCCGCAGGTTCCCGAGCTGCGCACCGTTGACGCTGCGAAGGCAAAGCGACACGGCGACACCTTCATCGGGGGGGCTCTTGCCTGGCACGCGAGCCGAGTGCTGCTCGGCAGCACCGTCTATGAATATGAAGGTGCGCCTCCGAAGGCCATCGGCTGGGACGGCCCGCGCCAGGACCACGACGAAGACCACGAGCTGGGCGCCCGCCGCGGCGCCTGGTGAGAAAGACCACCATGCCCACCATCCTCGATCACCGCGGCCTGCCCATCCAGCGCGCCCAGCTCGCCGAGCCGCAGACCTCGCGCCTGGCTGCACTGCAGTCCGAGTTCGACAACCACCCCAGCCGCGGCCTCACTCCGCCCAAGCTCGCCCGCATCCTGCAGGACGCCGAGCGAGGCGATCTGATCGCCCAGCACGAACTCTTTCAAGACATGGAAGAGAAGGATGGGCACCTCTTCAGCGTCATGCAGACGCGGCGCCAGGCGCTGGTCGGCCTGGACTTCGACATCGCACCGCCGCCGCGGCCGAGCGCCGCCGAAAAGGACATGACGGCCTACGCGAAGGAACAGCTCGAGAGCTATATCGAGAGCCTCCTGTTCGATATGACCGATGGCGTCGGCCACGGCTTTGCGGCGCTCGAGCAGAGCTGGGATTGGGTCGAAAAGCAGCAGCTGCCTGTGCAGGCCGTGCATCGCCCGCAGTCCTGGTTCCAGTTGCCGCAGACGCCCGGGCTGGACCGCAACGAACTGCGCTTGCGGGACTCGACCGCCGACGGCGCACAGCTCTGGTCCTTCGGCTGGGTACTGCACCGCCATCGCGCGCGCAGCGGCTACGTGAGCCGTTCGGGCCTGTTCCGTGTGCTCGCCTGGCCGTTCCTGTTCAAGAACTTCGCGGTACGCGACCTGGCCGACTTCCTCGAGATCTATGGCTTGCCCCTGCGCCTGGGCACTTACAACACGACGGCAACGAAGGACGACAAAGCCACGTTGCTGCGCGCGGTGGTCGGCATCGGCCACGACGCAGCGGCCATCATCCCCGAAGGCATGAAGATCGACTTCATGAGCGCAGCTCAGGGCGACAACAAGTCCTTCGACGCCATGATCAGCCTCATGGAGCGCACGATGTCGAAGGCTACGCTCGGCGGCACGCTCACCAGCGGCGAAGGCGAGCATGGCACACAGGCCCTGGGAAACGTGCACAACGAACTGCGCCACGACCTGCGCGATGCCGACACCAGGCAGCTCGCGGACACGCTCACCCTGCAGGTCGTGTATCCGGTGCTCGCGCTCAACAAGGGGTTGTCGGATCCGCGGCGCTGCCCGCGCGTGGTGTTCGACACCCAGGAGCCCGAAGACCTGAAGACGTACAGCGATGCGTTGCCCAAACTCGCGTCGATGGGCATGCGCATCCAAATCCCGTGGGCGCACGAACGTCTGAAGATCCCGATGGCCGCCGATGGCGAGCCGGTGTTGTCCGTCCCGCGGCCCGAGCAGACCGTGCCACCCGAGGATCGCCAGCCGCCGGAGCGCACGCCGGCGAAGCCCGCGCGGCAGGAGCTGCGCGCCCGCCTAGCCGCCGAGCTGGCCGCCACGCCCACGGCCGAGCCTGACGAGCTCGACAGCCTGGCGGCCGAGATGATGGGGGAATGGGTCGATGCGGCCGATCCCATGCGTGCGGCGATCGAGCAAGCCCTGGCCACCGCCACCTCCTTCGACGACTTCAGCCAGGCGCTCGAGTCCGGCCTGGCGCAGATCTCGCCGGCGCAGCTGGTCGACCTGCTGGCGCGGGGCACGTTCGCGGCCCGGATCTGGGGGATGCTCAACGCCCCGAAAAGCCCAAGTGCTTAAAAAGTGAGCACGAAACGGGCCGCAAACCCGCATGGCTACTGGGTTTTGCCCAGCAAGGCCCTCAAACGGCCTCAGGAGCGCGCCTGTCAAAAAGTGTGTAGGGGTGCCGCAAGATGTTCGAGATCGCGGGAATTAAATGGCCTTAACAGGCCTTCCCGCACCAATCCGGGGCCGACCGAGCTACCCCAAAAGGCCTAAGAAATGCCCGAAATCGTCCTAAAACCGGTCCAGCCGGATGAAGCGATCGCCTATTTTCGGCAAAAAGGCTATCGGATCGGCTTCGATCACCGTGACGTTTGGCAACAGGAGCACCAGGCTGCGTTCACGGTCGCCAAGGCCATGCAGCTGGACCTGTTGGGCGATATCCGCGGGGCGGTCGACAAGGCATTGAAGGACGGCATCACATTCGCCGACTTCCAGCGCCAGCTCGGCCCGAAGCTGCAGGCGCGCGGCTGGTGGGGCAAGCAGGAGATGACGGATCCGGCCACCGGCGAGCGCAAGGCCGTCCAGCTGGGCAGCCCGCGGCGCATGGAGGTGATCTTCGATACCAACCTCGCTACGGCCTACAGCGAGGGGCAGTGGGAACGGATCCAGCGCAACAAGAGCTTGTTTCCCTTTCTGCGCTACGTGCGCTCGGGATCCGCGCACCCGCGCCTGTCGCACCTGGCGTACGCGGACCTGGTGCTGCCGGCGGACGATCCGTTCTGGCAACGACACATGCCCGTGCGGGAGTACGGCTGCAAATGCGGCGTGATCCAGCTCACCAGACGCATGCTCGAGCGTGAAGGCCTCAAGGTCGGCAAGGCGCCGGCCGAGGTGCTGCGCCGGGTGGTGAACCAACGCACCGGCGAGGAGATGTGGGTGCCGCCAGGTGTGGATCCCGCATTCAACTATCCGCCAGGCGGGCGCCGCGCGAACCTCGGCCGGATGATGATGGACAAGGCCAACGCCGCCAGCGCCGCAACGGCCGCGCGCGTGCTCGCTGATGGCGTCGACGAGTGGATGCCGCAGGTGCGCGCCGAGATCGGCGAGTTCGTCGGCCGCTTCGCCGCGGGCGAGCGCGCCGAGATCGGGAACCAGCGCAGCGTCGGCGTGCTTGGCTCGGCCGCGGTGGATGCGCTGGCCGCGGCGGGCAAGCCTGTGACGCGCGCCACGTTGACGGTGCACGCCCCGCAGCTCGAGCAGCTGCTCGCCACACCAGGGGAAGGGGCCGGCGCCGCGTCGGCGCCCGGTAGAGTGGCGCTCGTCTCGTCGCTACCGGATTTGCTCACGCGCGTCGGCGAGCGCTGGCTCGACGCCGCCGGCCGGATGATCCTGCTGTGCAGCGCCGACGAGCCCGGCATGGTGGCGCGCGTGGTGGTGGATGTCGCCAAGGCCGGGAACGCGATAACCTCGCTGGACCTGGTCCGCGCGCAGGACTTCGACCGTCGCGGCCTGCGCCCGATCGGCAACACACCTTCCCCCAGTTCTCAGTAAAGCGCTTTAGTAGAGCGTATTGACATGGCCCGCGAGCATCGGGGTCATGAAGAAAACCGCTCTTGCGCTGCTGGCCGTTGCACTGTCCGTGCAGGCTGCGGCCGACGTGCATCTGCTGCCGGCCGGCGAGTTCGTCGGGCGTGACGGCAGGCCCGGCGAGAACCTCACCTGGAAGCTCTCCGACGAGCAGGGTCGTGCGCTGGCCGCGCGCATGAGCGAGCGGCACCAGCGTGTGAAGTTCCAGCTCGACTATGAGCACCAGTCGATGCTGGCCGAGGAGAACGGTAAGCCCGCGCCGGCCTCGGGCTGGGCCACCACGTTCGAATGGCGCGACGGCGACGGCCTCTATGCCACTGGCGTTCAGTGGACGACGAACGCCAAGCAAATGATCGAGGCGCTCGAGTACCAGTACATCAGCCCGGTCATCGCCTACGACAAGAAGACCGGCGTCGTCACCGACGTGATCAACGCCGCGCTCGTCGGCATCCCCAATCTCGACCTCAATCCCGTCGCCCAGGAGCGCGTGGCGCGGATGAACGCGAGCTTTTCCAGTTCCCCCACCAACCCGGAGCAATCCCCCATGAGTCCTATCCTGAAGGCGATGCTCGCCGCGCTCGGCCTGGCCGAAACCGCGACCGAGCAGGAAGCCACGTCCGCGATCGCCACCCTCAAGGCCAGCGCCGAGTCGGTGTCGGGCCTGAACACGCAGATCGCGACGCTGAAAGCCCAGAACCCCGACCCCACGAAGTGGGCACCGATCGAGACCGTCAACACGCTGAACACCGAGATCGCGCAGCTGCGCGCGAGCTCGGTCGAGCGCGAGGTCGATGCACTGATCGAGCAGGCCCGCGCCGACGGCAAGGTGGTCGCGGCCGTCGAGCCCGTGTGGCGCAACCTGGGCAAGGTCAACGTGACGCAGCTCAAGCAGCTGATCGACGCGACGCCTGCCAACCCCGCGCTGGCCGGCAAGTCGCAGACCGAAGGCAAGCCGCCCGGCGGCGGCGGCGGTGGCGGCGGGCAAGGCGCCGCCTCCGAGGAAGAGCTGGCCGTCTGCAAGAACATGGGCATGACGCTGGAGCAACTCCGCGCCGGTGCCACCGCCGCCTGACCGCCAGGCGCATCACCCAGTCAACCAGGAGCATCCACCAATGACTGCACTCACTGCGGAGCGCGATACCCAGCGGCGCAACGGCGAAAAGAGCGCCGCGCCGGTCGCGGCCTCGACCAAGATCCTCGGCGGCAGCATCGTCTGCATGAATGCCGCGGGCTATGCCACCAAGGGCGCCACCGCGACCACGCTCAAGTCCTTGGGCATGGCCGAAGCCACCGTGGACAACAGCGCGGGCGCGGCCGGCGACCAGACCGTGCCCTACCGGCGCGATGGCTGGTTCCGCTTCGCCAACAGCGCCTCGGCCGATGCCATCACGCTGGCCGATGTCAACGCGAACGCCTACATCGTCGATGACCAGACCGTCGCGAAGACCGACGGCACCTCCACCCGCAGCGTCGCCGGCGTGATCCGCGATGTCGACGCGCGCGGCGTGTGGATCTCCTTCCCCTGAACGCCCCTTCGCAGGAGCTTTTCCAATGATCGTCAACAGCACCAATCTCACCATCCTGAACCGGGCGTTCAACTCCGCGTTCAAGGATGGTTTCCAGACCGTCACGCCGCAATGGGAGCGTGTGGCCACGCTCGTGACCTCGACCACCAGCGAGGAGAAATACACCTGGCTGGGCAAGACCTCCAAGTTCCGCGAGTGGGTCGGCGATCGCGTGATGCAGAACCTCAAGCTGCACGACTACTCGATCCGCAACAAGCGCTTCGAGAACACCGTGACGGTCGATCGCGACGACATCGACGACGACAAGTACGGTATCTACAACATGCCGATGAAAGAACTCGGCGAGTCCGCGGCGATCCACCCGGACGAGCTGGTCTTCAAGATGCTCGCCGCGGGCGACAGCACGAAGTGCTATGACGGCCAGTTCTTCTTCGACACCGACCACCCGGTCGGCCTGGACGGTGCGGTGCAGAGCGTGAGCAACCACGGGGGCGGCGCCGGCACGGCCTGGTATCTGCTCAACGTCGGCAAGCTGCTCAAGCCGATCATCTACCAGCGGCGTCGGCCCTACGCCTTCAACCCGCTCACCTCGCCCGACGATCCGAACGTGTTCTTCAAGAACGAGTTCGTCTACGGCGTGGACGGGCGCAACAACGTCGGCTTCGGTCTCTGGCACACCGGGTTCATGAGCAAGCAGACGCTGGACGAAGCCGGCTACGGCGCCGCTCGCACGGCCATGTTCGGCTTCAAGTTCGACAACGGCAATCCCGTGAACCAGGGCGGCAAATTCCTGCTCGTGGTGCCGCCGAGCCTGGAAGCGCAAGCGCTCAAGGTGGTCACGGCCGAGCGCCTGGCCAACGGCGCCGACAACATCTATCGCAGCACCGCCGAGGTGTTCGTCTGCCCCTGGCTCTGATCGCCTTCGATCAGCTTCTGTCGCAACTGGAGAACCAATGGCCACCGCCACCCCCAAAGCGTCGGCATCGCCGGCAAAGACCGTCAAGGGCCTGCGCATCGTCGCACGCGCCGAGAACTTCCGCCGCGCCGGGCGCGCCTTCGGCCGCGAGGCCGTCGAGATCCCGCTGTCCGAGCTGTCGGACAAGCAGGTCAAGGCGCTGCGCGACGAGCGTGAGCTTCTCGTCGTCGACTGCGAGATCGAGGCGCCGGCGCAAGCCGATGAGACCGCCGAATAACCCACCCCGGCGGCTTTGAAGGGCGCGCTTGCCCGTCGGCGCGCCTGGAGCCCTGCGACGGGCTACACCCGCGAACCTCTTGCAGGGGTCTGGATAGCGGGGAAGTCGGCCGTCAGACCCCTGCAGCTTCTTCCATGCCTCGCGCGCGGGGCATCGAAGAACCTCCCTCAAGCCCATGACCTACATCACCGCCACCGCATTCCTCGAGCGCTTCGGCGCCCACGAGATCGCCCAGCGCGTCGACCGCGGCACGCCGCGCCGGGTCACGGCCGAGCTGCTCATTGCCGTGGCCGCCTCGGCGGATCTGTCGGGCTACCCCCCGGAGGCTGTGGCGGCCGCGGCGGTTGCATTGATCGTCGTTCAACGCGCGCTCAACGACGCGCGCGACACGATCGACAGCAACATCTCCCCGCGCTACCCGCTGCCGATCTCGCCCGTCCCTGCCGTGCTCGAGCGCACCGCCGGCGACTTGGCGCGGTACTACCTCTACGACGATCGCGTGACCGAGCCCGTCAAGGACCGCTACGACGACGCCATGAAGTACCTCGTGGCCGTGCGTGACGGCAAGGCGCAGCTGGGCGCGGACGGTGCCACCGGCGCGCAGCCGCCCAGCTCGGCCGGTGCGGAGCTGGTCAGCGGCGGACGGGTCTGGAACCGCGGTTCGGGGAACGCGTTCGTATGAGCGTCGGCGTCGCCATCACCGTTACCGGCCTGGACAAGCCGCTGGGCGCGCTGCGCCGCATGGAGCAGCTCGGCGCCTCGCCGCGGCCGATCTGGGATGCCTTCGGCCAGTACGGCGAGAGCAGCACGCGCCTACGCTTCCAGCGTCAGGCCGGCCCGGACGGCGTCAAGTGGAAGCCCAGCCAACGCGTGCGGCAGCACGGCGGCCAGACGCTGATCCTGAAGCGCCGCCTCGAGCGCAGCATCACCTACCGCGCCAACAACCGCGGCACCCAGTGGGGCAGCAACGTGGCGTATGCGCGCATTCACCAGCTCGGCGGCAAGATCGTGCGGCTCGCGCACTCGAGCACCCTGCGGTTGCGCACCACCCGCTCCGGTGCGCTACTGCGCCAGCGCGACCACGCGAACCTCTCGGTGTTCGCCCGTGCCCACCACAAGCAGGCGGTGGAGCGGCGCTACACGGTGGGCCCCTACACGATCACCATGCCCGCGCGGGCGTACCTTGGCGTCAACGCCCGCGACGTGCGCGAGCTGCGCGCACTCGGCGGCCAGGTGGTCGCCCAGGCGGTCGGGCCCGGCTCGAGCAGTTCCGGCGGAGGCGCCTGATGCTGGCCCGCCAAGAGGACGCGCTGATCGCGGCGCTCAAGACGCATCGAGACATCAAGGACCGGGTGCGCAACGTGAGCAGCCTGCCCGAAGTGCCGAGCGACGAGCTGATCGAGAAGTACCGCCTCGAGGCACCGGCGCTGTACGTCATCCCCGGGCGCTTCGAGATCCGCGACGGCCTGCTGTATCCGCGTTTCAGCGTCGCTGCGGTGGCGTCCAACGTGGCCGGCCAGGCGCAGGGACGCAAGGGCGACGGGATCGACCTGGGCGTCGACCAACTGATGGTGCTGGCGCTGCGCGCGATCCACGAGCACCGCATCGCCGATTGCACCTGGCTGTGCACCGGCGGCGAGATGGTCGATGACGACTTGTTCTTTTCCTCGGGCCTCACGGCGATGGAAATCGTCTTCGAGGGCTCGGGCATGGATATGCCCGTCGATTGGAGTCAGGACGAACTGAACGACTTCCTGCACTTCCATGCCGAGATCGACATCGAGCCGCACGAGAGCCAGGCCGAGCACCAGAAGTGGCTGCAGGAGCCACCCGATTTTTCAACCACCAGGCCCGACGCGGATCTGGACGTGCAACTTCCAGGAGCCGACACCCCATGAAGCGGATTTTTATCAAGCCCACGCTGCTCGTCATCGACGGCGAGACCCTGGTGCGCAAGGTGCGCAAGCCCGTCGGCGGCCATCTGGCGGCCGACGGCGAGGAAGTGAACCTCGACACCTATTGGCAGCGCCGCCTGAACGACAAGGAAGTGGAGGTCGTGCCGCAGGCCACCAGTTCGGCCAGCCCAGCCACCACCGCGCGCGTCGCCAAGTAGTCCACCAGTCTCAACCCCAGCGGAGCCCTCATGCCCGACAACATCACGTACAACACAATCCCGATCGACATCCGCACGCCCGGCCAGTACATCGAGATCGACAACTCGAAGGCGCTGCGCGGCCTGCCCGGCATGAACCGGCGCATGCTGTTCATTGGCAACAAGCTGGCCGCCGGCACCGCCGCGGCAGGCACGCTCAAGCGCATCAACGCCGGCAGCGAAGCCGCAGGCTACTTCGGCCGCGGCTCGGTGCTGCACGAGATGCTCGTGGCCGCGCGCAACGCCAACAAGACCAGCGACATCTGGGCGATCGGGCTGGACGATCTCGGCGCGGGCGTGGCGGCAACCTTCACCGCGACCGTGACGGGCCCGGCCACGGGCAGCGGCGTGATCCCCCTGTACGTCAACGGCCAGCGCCTGCAGATCGGGGTGGTGGTGGGCGACACGGCCGCGACGATTGCCACGGCGATCGCCGCAGCCGTCACCGCCTACGCGAGCGGCCCGCTGACCGCCGCGGCTGCCGCAGCCGTGGCAACGCTCACCGCGCGCCACAAGGGCGTGTTCGGCAACGACATCGACGTGCGCGTGGGCTACTACCCCGACGACGTGCTTCCTGCCGGCGTGGCGGTGGCGATCGCGGCCGGTGTCGTGGGCGCGGGCAATCCCGACGTCGCCACCGCACTGGCCGCGCTCACGCAGGAGAGCTTCTATACGATCGTCACGCCGTACACCGACACGGCCAACCTGGTGAAGCTCGAGACCGAGCTGGCGGGCCGCTGGGGCGGCATGGACATGCGCACCGGCCATCTCTTCGGCGCGCTGCGCGGCACCCAGTCCGCCCTTGCCACGCTCGGCTCGGCGCGCAACAGCCCGCACGACTCCTTCATCGGTGTGAAGAGCTCGCCCACGCCGATCTACGTGTGGGCGGCGGTCTGGGCTTCCGTATGCGAGTTCAGCGGCGCGATCGACCCGGCGCGGCCGTTCCAGACGCTGGTGCTGCCCGGCGTGCTGCCGCCGGCGCAGGCCGACCAGTTCGCGCGCCCTGAACGCGACTTGCTGCTGCGAGACGGCATCAGCACCTTCCTGGTCGATCAGGGCGGGAACGTGCTAATCGAGCGCGTGGTGACCTCCTACCAGACCAACGCCTTCGGCATCGAGGACGTGAGCTATCTCGATCTCGAGACGAAGTGGACGGTGGACTACATGCGCTTCGCGTTCCGTGCGCGCATCGGCCTGCGTTACCCGCGCCACAAGCTGGCCGACGACGGCACCAACTTCGAAGAAGGCCAGCCCATCGTCACGCCTTCCATGATCCGCAGCGAGCTGATCGACGTGGGACGCCAGCTCGAGATTGCGGGGATTCTCGAAGGCTTCTCGCAGTTCAAGGAAGAACTGCTGGTCGTGCGCAGCTTGCAAGACCGCAATCGCGTGAACAGCATCCTGCCGCCCGACGTCGTCAACCAGTTCCGCGTCTTCGCCGCTGCAGTGCAGTTCATTCTTTAATCTCGGGAGCACCTACACATGCCATCCGTCACCGGACGAGTTTTCATCAGCCTGAACGGCCAGCGCATCCGCAGCCGCGCCGGTGCCACGCTCGACACGGGCGGCCTCACGCGCACCGCCGCAATGTCCGACGCCGGCGTCGACGGCTTCAGCGCCACCAACGCCGTCCCGCAGGTCGACTGCGAGATCAACCACACCGTATCGACCCGTCTCGAGGATCTGCACGCGATCGAGGACGGCGTGCTCACCTTCGAGACCGACACCGGCCGGATCTACACGATCACCGGCGCCACGTCGACCACGCCGCCGAAGCTCTCGAACGGCGTGGTCACGCTGCAGTACCAGGGCCGGGAGTGCATCGAGGGCTGATGTCCCGCTGACCTGTTCGCGTGGGTCACCAGGTGGTGGCCCTTTTTTTCCTGCTCTTCGATCCTTCAACACCGTTTCAAAGGCATTCAATGACCGCTCTGACCGTCACCCGTTCGCTTCCCAAGAAGTGGCTCATCGCCGGCAAGGCCGCCACCGACATCGAGATCCGCGAGGCCACGCTCGGCGACTACATCGAGGCCGAGAAGGAAGCCAACCCGACCTTCGCGCCGAACGCCTTCAATGCCGCACTGGCCGCCATCACCACGGTGCGTGCCGGTGCCTTCACCGGTCCATTCGTCGCCGGCCACTTCCATGCGATGGGCGCGGCCAATTGGAAGGTGGTGCGAGAGGCGCTGCAGGAGGCCGAAGCCCTGGGGGAAGACGCGCCCGCAGCCCCGACGGCGAACGCCTGAGGGGCTGCATCGGGATCATCGCGAGCGTCTACGGCTGGAGCCGCTCCGAGATCCTCGCCATGCCGATGGCTGAGTTCAACGCCACGGTCGAGCTGCTCACCAAACCACCACCCAAGCCATGAACAACACCAGTTTTGCAGTTGGCGTCCGCATCGACGGGACGGCGGCCGGCATGGGCAAGGCTTCCAAGGAAGCCCAGCAGCAGCTGCAGCAGGTGGGAGCCCAGGCCGCGAAGACGGCCAAGGACGTTCAGACGCAGCTGCGCGCGATCGGCGTGCAGTCGACCAAGGACGCGCAGCAGGCCCAGCGCGACTATGCGCGCATGACGGCAGCGCGTCAGGTGTTGGGCGTGCGCTCGGAGCGCGAGATCCAGCGCGAGATCTTCCGCACCCAGGCCGCCTATGCGCGCCTGGCGCGCTCGGGCACCATGAGCTTCGAAGAGCAGCGCCGCGCGGCGCGTGCGATGCGCGAGGAAGTCACGCGGCTCCACAACGAAATGGGTCGGCTCACGGGACGGCAGCAGCTGCTGCGCGGCGCGCGCATCGCCGGTGGCGTGGCGGTGGGCGTAGGGACGGCCGCAGCGCTCGCGGCGCCCGCGGTGAAGCGCTCCCTCGACTACGACCTGCGCCTGGCGTACATGGCGAACACGGCGTTCGCAGAGCGCAACACCGCGGGGCGCCGAGCCGGCAAGTCCGAGCTGGACGCGATCATTCGCGACGCCGTGCGCTTCGGCGGAGGCACGCGCGACGGTGCTGCGGAGACTGCGGATGCGCTATTCGGGAGTGGCATCTTCAAGGTCAGCGACGTGAAAGCCATCCTGCGCGATGCGCAGCTCGCGGGAACCGCCAACAACGCGGATCCGATCGAGTTCGCACGAATGGCCATCTCTGCGAATCAGACGTTGGGCATCCAACCCAATCGCATGGGCCAAGTGTTCGGGATGGGAACATACGCGGGCCAGCAGGGTGGCTTTGAGATCCGAGATATGGCGAAGTGGTTGCCGCAGCAGATGGCGGCAGCTAAGGCGGCCGGCTTCTCGGGCGAATCGGCGTTCGCAAAACTCGCGGCACTCAACCAAGCCGCAGTCGTCACCGCCGGGACGCGCGACGAGGCAGGCAACAACGTCGTGAATCTTCTCGGGAAGATGGCGTCAATGGACACCGTCAAAGACTTTCGCAAGGCGGGGGTCGATCTTCCGAAGAATTTTGCCGAAGGACGTTTGAAGGGCCTGGACGCGCTCGACGTGCTTGCGAACACTCTGAACACCCAGTTAGCAAAAGACAAGAACTATCAGCGAGTTCAAGCGCAGTTGAAGACCGCAAAGGATGGAAGCGAGCGAGAAAGCGCGCTCCGGTCTGTCAGCGACATCGCCCAAGGAACGGTCATCGGGCGCTTCTTTCAGGATCGCCAGGCGCTCATGGCTCTGTATGGCTATATGAACGGCAGAAGCCGAGTCACAGACATCGCCGCTGGAGCCATGCAGAACACCGATGCGGCCCAACGCAACATGGAGTTGATCCGCGAGACACCGTCCTTTCAGCTGCAGCGCGCTCAACAGGAAAAAGACATCGCCCTACAAGACTCGGTCAACAAGTTCGCTCCTGCCATCGGGACATTGAGCGAGAAGGTCGCGGATCTGATGCGGCAGTATCCGGGCTATACCACGGCCGTGATCGCTGCGACAGGTGCGCTGACTGCACTGGCGACCTCGGCCGGTACGCTGGCCCTGCTGACCTATGCTGCGGGCAAGGGCGCTCCCAATGCTCCCGGTGGCGGCGGCATCGTTCCCTCCTCGGGGGCCGGGGGCGGCGTCAGCCGCTTCTTCGGCGGTGCCGGCCGCATGCTGGGCACCTTCGCCCGCGCAGCGGGCCCGCTCGCGCTGCTCGAAACGCTCACCGGCCCGAGCGAGCAGGACATCGCAACCCTGCGCCGCATGGACGCAGAGCGCAAGGCGGCCGAGGGCGGCGGCCTGCGCGGCAAGGGCTACACCGATCCGCGGATCCTCGGGAGCGTGCCGACACCCAGCCTCAGCGAACGCCTGGGGCTGCCGTCTGGCCAGGCCTACATGCCCGCGCCGCCTGTCGGTGGCGAGATCCTGCTCAAGATCACTACGCCGCCGGGCGTGAACGTCGAGGCCGAGACCCGGCCGACCAATCAACGGATCCCGTTCCGCGTGGACACGGGCCAGTCCAACCCGGAGATGCGCTGATGGCCTGGCAGGACGAAATGGTCGGCACCGCGAGCTTTCGGGGCGTGCCCTTCAAGACCTCCGACGCCGAGATCGGCGTGGGCCGGCGCAACGTGCTCAACGAGTACCCGATGCGCGACACGCCCTACACCGACGATCTGGGGCGCCGGGCGCGGCTGTATCGCGTCGACGGGCATGTCATCGGCCCGGACTACCTGGCGCAACGTGACGCACTGATCGAGGCCTTCGAGACGCCGGGCCCGGGCGAGCTGGTGCACCCACGCTATGGCACCGTCTGGGTGTCCCTGCGGGAAGACGCGCGCTTCCGTGAGTCGTTTCGCGAAAACGGCCTGGCGCGCTTCAGCGTGGTGTTCGTCGAGGACTCGGACAACCGCCAGCCTTCGGCCGAGACCGACACCGCGAGCGAGGTGGAGCGCACGAGCGAGGCCGCCGATGACGCCGCCCAGGCCGCCTACGTAGACACCGCTGACATGGCGGGCCCGGAAGTGTTGTCCGACCTGGCCGCGTCCTCTTTCACGGCCGACATCGGCTCGCTCACCGGCATCGCCAGCTTGGTGTCTGACTCGGCCTCGCTCGGCAGCATCCTGACCGCGGCCGGCGACATGGTTTCGACCATCGCCGACCTGGTGCGTACCCCGCTCGAGCTGGTCTCGGGTCTGCGAGGCCTGTATCTGGACCTCGCTGCCTCCACGCGGCCCGAGGCGGCGCCTTCGGCAGCACTCAGTGGCCTGCGAGGCATCAACCTGGCGAACCGGGCCTCCATCGGGCTCACCAGCGGGCCCGCAGTGGCGGCCACGCCGCCCGCGCTGCGCGGCACGCTCAGCCGGACCACGATCAACGACGCCGCGCGTGCAGACCTGCAGCGCCGCCTGGCCATCACCACGCAGGCGCGCGTCCTGGCGGTCGCGATCACCGACCAGACCGTCGTGACGGCCCAGCAGGCAACCGACTGGCGCGACCAGTTGGTCGAGCAGATCGACGCCGAGCTGGAACTGGCCGACCCGGACGCCGGCACCGCGCTTGCGCTCTCGCGGCTGCGCGCTGCCGTCGTGCGCGACGTGTCCGAGCGTGCAGAGCGATTGAAGCAACGCTCCACGTTCACCACGGTGGCCGTCCTGCCGGCCGTGCTGCTCGCGCATCGGATCTACCAGAATGCCGAGCGCGCGGACGAGCTGGTCGAGCGCAACGCGGTGCGGCATCCCGCCTTCGTGCCGGCCGGCACCCTGGAGATCCTGCTGTGAACGACCAGGTCGAGCTGCGCGTGGGCGGCAAGATCTTCGGCGGCTGGAAGCGGGTCTACATCCAGCGCTCGATCGAGCAGATCGCCGGAGGCTTCGTGCTCGAGGTGTCGCACCGCTGGCCTGGCGTCGACATCCCCGTCGGGTTGCGCGAGGGCCTGCCGTGCGAGGTTCGCATCAACGGCGAGCTGATGATCACCGGCTACATCGACATGTACGAGCCCGAGACCACCGAGGACGAGAGCTTCATCCGTGTCGAGGGCCGCGACAAGACGGGCGACCTGGTCGACTGCTCGGCGATCCACAAGTCGGGCCAGTGGCGCGGCGTCAAGCTCGAGCAGCTCGTGCGCGACATCGCCGCGCCCTTCGGCATCACGGTCAAGGTGGCGCCTGGGCTCGACCAGGGCGACACCTTCAAGAGCTTCGCGCTCGAGGACGGCGAAAAGGCCTTTGAGGCCATCGATCGCGCATGCAGGCTGCGTGCCGTGCTGTGCACCAGCACGCCGGCCGGCGAGGTGCTCCTGACCGATGCCGGCACCGACGCCGCCGGCGCCTCGATCGAGGAAGGCGTCAACGCCAGGCGCTTTCGGGCGACCCACACCTGGAAGGAGCGCTATTCGCAGATCACGCTGAAGGCGCAGACGCCGGGCGACGATGACGAGTACGGCGCCGCGGCCGCGCAACTCAAGGCCACGGCCAAGGACGCCGAGATCGACCGATACCGCCCCCTGGTGGTGATGGCCGACCACAGCACCAGCAGCGCCTCGCTGAAAGAGCGCGCCGAGTGGGAGGTGAAGGTGCGCATGGGCCGCGGCAAGCGCGGCACCTGCACCGTCGTCGGCTGGCGCACCGGCAAGGATGGGGTAGGCGGCGATCTGTGGCGGCCCAACACCACCACGCCGATCAAAAGCGAGCGCATGAACCTCGACCTCACGATGCTGATCGTCGGCTGCACCTACACCCTGAGCGAGCAAGGTGCCTTCACCGAGATCACCTTCGCTCGACCGGAGGCCTTTGAGCTGGTCGAAGGCATCGGTCGCAGCAAGCTGTCCAAGCGCCTCAACGACAAGACCCGCAAGGAAAAGAAGAAAAAGAAGGATGGCGGCTACACCGCGCCCTGGGATCTCAACGCGCCGAAGGAGTACAGGTGATGGACCGCACCGCAGTGTCCGCGCTCGGCCGCATGCGCCGCATGCTCACGCGCGTCGTGCTCAAGCTGGTCGACGACGGCCCGAAGATGCAGGCCCACCAGGTGGAGGCGTACGACGGCCTGGTGCGCGACAAGGTCGAGCACTTCCAGCACTACGGCTTCACCTCGGTGCCGTTCCCCGGTGCGGAGGGCGTGGGGCTGTCGATCGGGGGCAGCACGAACCACATGGTCGTCATCTGCGTGGACGATCGCCGCTATCGCATGAAGGGCCTCGAGAACGGAGAGGTTGCGTTCTATGACCATCTCGGCCAGAGCGTTCACCTCACAAAGAATGGCATCGTGGTCAAGGGCGCGGGCCTGCCGATGGTCTTCGAGGACACGCCCTCGATCACGTTCAAGGCCAACAGCTTCGTGCGCTTCGAAACGCCCCGCGTCGAGGCCACGCAGTTGATCCAATCGATGCAGCTCACCGCCGGCGGCGTGACTGGCGGAGTGGGGGCGGTCGTCGCTACCATGAACGGCGGCACGGTGAATTTCAACAACGTGGTGAGCAACTATCAGGGCTGCACCACCACGTACAACGGCAGCACGGTCACCTCGGACGGCCTGCCGATCGATCACAGGCATCGCCATCGTGAGCACGATGTTGGAGGGTTGTCCGATCCACCCAGTTGAGCGCCCAGTAAAACGTTTTAGATGATGGTCCTGACGCATGTCGCGAGCATGCGCCGGGTGGACCTCGCTTTGACTTTCAATCCTGAGATCGACGGGCTGGACATCAGCCTGGACGGCGTTGATCTGCGCCACGAGGACACGCTGATGACCGCTGCGATGCTCTCGCTGTTGTGCGACCGCGCGGCCCAGCCGCACGAGGTGCCCGACGGGACCGACCGCCGCGGCTGGTGGGCCGACACCTACGCCGAGAACCAGGGCGACGCCTTCGGCTCCCGCCTGTGGCTGCTGGCCCGCGAAAAGCAGCTTCCCGAGGTCGTGCAGCGCGCGCGCCGCTACTTCCGCGAGGCTCTGCAGTGGCTGGTCGACGACGGCCTGGCCAAGAGCCTGGAAGTGTCGGCCTTCGTCCCGCGCATGGGGTGGTTGTTGGTCGACGTGGTCGTTGGCCTGGCAGGCGGCAGCCGGCGCTATCGCTTCGAGTGGAACGACGGCAGCCAGGCGTGGCGCCTGGCCGGCGAGAGCTTCACGGGCTGACACCATGCCCTTCGAACGTCCCACGCTGCCCGAGCTGATCGACCAGGGCGCCACCGAGATCGAGAGCCGCTTGCCGGGCCTGCTGGTGCGCGTGCGCCGCAGCCTGGTGGGCGTGATCAATCGCGTGGTGGCTGCGGGACTGTCCACGCTGTACAAGTACGCGGAGTACCTCAACCGTCAAGCTTGGCCGGATACCTGCGATCCCGAGTATCTCGATCAGCACGGCGCGCGCTGGGGCATCAGCCGCACGAACGCGGCCCCGGCGACCGGAACGCTCAACTTCACCGGCGCGAACGGCACGCTGTTGCCAGCAGGCACCCAGGTGCAACGCAGCGATGGGCAGCTCTATGCCACTAGCGCCGATGCGGTGATTGCAACCGGCTTCGCGGCCGTAACGGTGGCAGCGCTCGTGCCTGGTCAAGCCGGCAATGCCGGCATCGGCGTGTCGCTGACCCTTACGAGCCCGGTGGTCGGCATCACCGCCACGGCCACGGCTGGCACCGCGCTGGCGGGAGGCGCCGACCTGGAAGGCCCCGAGCCCTACCGGGCGCGGATCCTCGCGCGGGTGCGCCAGGCGCCGCACGGCGGTGCCGACTTCGACTACGTGGCCTGGGCCAAAGAGATTCCGGGCGTCACGCGCGCCTGGGTCTACCCGAAGGAACAGGGGGCAGGCACCGTGGTCGTGCGGTTCGTGCGGGACAACGACGCTTCGCTGATCCCTGACGCCGGCGAGGTTGCGGCCGTGCAAGCTCACATTAAGGCTGCGCGGCCGGTGACTGCGCAGCTGTTTGTGCTGGCGCCCATCGCGGTGCCGCTCGACTGGACGATTCGGCTGACACCGGACACGCCCGCAGGGCGCCAGGCGGTCGCCGCCGAACTGGCCGCGCTGATCCGCCGCGATGCCGAGCCAGGCAGCACGATCTACAAGTCGCGCGCCGATGAGGCCGTCAGCATCGCGCCAGGCGAGTTCGACCACGAGATCCAGTCGCCCCCGGGCGACGTGGCGCATGGCGCGGGCCAGCTCGCGGTGATGGGGAACATCACATGGGTGGTCTGACCGTCAGCTCGTGGCTTTCGGCCTTGCAGGCGCTGCTGCCGCCTGGCCTGGCACTGACGCGCGATCCATCGGCTCGGCTGACACGCTTGCTCGAGGCGATCGCCGCGCAGATGACTGCTGCACAGGGTCGGCTCGAGGCGCTGCTGGTCGAATGGGATCCACGCCGCGCGACCACGATGCTGCCTGACTGGGAGCGCTTTCTTGGTCTGCCCGATGACTGTATGGCGGACGTGGCGCTGACCTCGAACGAGAGGCGAGTGGTCGCATTCCAGCGCCTCACTGAACTTGGTGGGCAATCGGCTGCCTATTTCATAGATCTCGCGGCGCGCTTCGGCGAGCAGAACGTGCAGGTATTCGATGGGTATCGGCCGATGAACTGCAACGGCGACTGCAATCAAGCGGTGTACAGCGAGGCCGACTGTTTTGTCTGGTATGTGATGTTCGACCACCCGGCCGCCAACAAGCGGCGGATGACTTGCAACGACGACTGCAGTGACGCGCTGCAGATGTACACGCCTTCGCTCGCGGAGTGTCCGATCTCGGAACGCAAGCCCGCCCATACCACCGTGCTCTTCGCCTACATGGAGACATCGGCAGAAGTGATCAATCTACTCGCCCAGTTTGCCCTGGTGGACACGCTGGTGCTTGCCCCTTGAGAACATCATGCAAATCGGACCAGAAGATCTCAGTAACGCGAAGCTCGATGTCGACCACATCGCCGAGCTTGCGACTTCGACCGCGGCCACGGCGATGGACAGAAAAGGCAACCTCAAGCTGACTTGGTCCGGAATCCAGGAGACCTATCCAGACGCGGTGACCGCCCCGGCGCTGGCAAGCGAAGCTGGTGTGCCGTCATACGCCTTCAGCGCCGAAGAGGCCCAGCGTATCTTCGACAACGCCCTTCCTCTGCAGGACTACGCGGCGTTGCGCGGCTACGCCGACCGTGCGAGGTCCGTGCGTATCACCGGTCTTTATGGCCTTGCCAACCCTGATGGAACATCCGGAGAATTTCATAGGCTCGATGGGGACGTGGTTTCTGCTGACGATGGGGGAACAATCATTGTCGATGCCGTCGGACGCCGATGGAAGCGACGTATCGATGGTGCTGTCAGTGTGCTTTGGTTTGGCGCAAACCGATACGCTGCGTCCAGCGCTTCGTCTGCATTCAATGCTTTCCATACCGCGCTCAACCGCATAAAGAATGTCCGTGGCATCGTGCCTTTTGGGCTGTACGACCTGCGCGCCGGTGTGACGACGAAGATCACGGGTGAAGGCATCGAGATCGTCGGTGATAACGCTTTCATCTACGCCGCCAACGGTCGAATCTTTGACTTCGATTCCGGGGCCCAACTGCGTCGGTGCCGCGTGTCCGGCTTCACGTTCAACTATGACTTCCCGACAGTTGATGTCACGGCGTTGCCCATCCGGGCCAACAAGGTTCTCTATTTCAAGATTGAGAGCATCACACTTCAGAATGCACCTGCTGCTGCACTGCTAATTCAGTGCAGCAACTTTGAGGTCGACAAGATCTACGGAAACGTTGCGAACGTTGCTCGCAACACGCTCGAGTTCCAGTCGTGTGTTGTCGGAGCGATTGACAACATTGGAATGATCACCAACGCAGGCCTTCAGCCTCTCAATCCAGCGACGTCGTTTCCGAACCCACCCGTGGAAGATTGCAACTTCATTGCGATGAAGGGAAGCACAGACACGATCCGTTTCGGGAGTAAGGTTTTGTCGAATCGGTACTTCCGCGGGCTTCATGTCCTGGCAGCGTCGGGTGACATTTTCCTCAACGTGTCGTTCGACCACCCGGTCTTCGACTATTGCTATGACAAGTCGATCTTTCTGGAGAACACCGGTGGATCGATCTCGAACATCACGATCATCGAGCCTTATTGCCAAGCTGCGGGAGGTGCTGGCGGTGCAGGCATCGGAATCCACCTAAGGCAGGGTGCCACTGGACTTACTCAGGCGGTAAAGATTATCCGTCCGTTCGTTTTTGCATCCGGCAGCGATGGCATGCTGATCGAGAGCACCGATTCCACGACGATGCGCGACATCTTCGTCGATAACCCTTTGATTAAGGCGTCCAACAGGCTTGGCGTGGGGGGTATCGACCTTCATGTGATCAAGGCAAGAGTGCGCGTAGTTGGAGGTGAGGTGGGGCGATCTTCCGTCCTCGAGTTCATGCCGACCGTACAGGGAGTCTATGGCCTGGTCATCGACGGGTCAGACCGATATACGGTCAGCGGGGTCACTGCGGGCGGATCCGCTGGCAACTTTCAGTTTCTAAACAATCCAGCCGTGAACTATCGCGGCCGTTCGGCCAAGGACAACAAGTCGATGCTGGGTATGAGCCCGAGTCCTAGGCCGGACTATGAAACCATCACGTCCGGCGCCGTCGTCTCCGGCTCGACTTACACAAATTCGAGCCCGCATGTGGAGCAGGTTTTCGTTTCGGGCGACTCCGCTTCCGGCTCCGCCGCAGTGCTGCTCAACGGCGCACAGGTTTCGAGCAGGACTGAATGGAGCGGCCTGCTGAACCCCGGTGATGCGCTCCAAATTACCACGGCAACGGCATCGACGATGGTGCGCGTGCGGCTGCCTTGATCCTGAAAAATTATTGGTCCCAAAAAATTGAAAGGATTCCGAATGCCGGAAGAGAAAATTGCTCTAATGTTGACGCGAGCGAAGGTCAGCAAGATCATTGAGACGCTTCATATCTATGGACAGATGGTTGCGGTGTCGGAGGGAATTGAGCAGGTCGAAGACACCGCCGAATACAAGCTCGCCGCGGAGATCGAGCAAGAATTCATTTCCGCCTGAAATCAGGAAAAGATAGTCATGAAGCGAATCGACACAAGTACCCGAGCCGTCGACCTATTCGGCCTGGGCAAGGACGGTTTCAAGAACGGCGATTTGGCCAATGGCATTGCCCCCACAGACTTCAACGCTGATTGGCCCAACAACATCCAGGAAGAGATTGCCAACGTCATCGAGGCAGTGGGTATCGCCCTTGATGGATCTGATCGCACTCAACTTCTGAAGGCGATCCGGGCAATCAGCAAGCTGCGTGGGGCACCCGGCACGTTCTTCTATTTCGCGGGCAGCACGCCGCCGGCAGGGGCCATCAAATCCAACGGCGCAGCCGTTTCTCGCGCCGTCTACTCGGATCTCTTCGCGGCCATCGGCACACGCTATGGTGCCGGGGATGGCTCCACGACTTTCAACGTGCCCGAGGGGCGCGCCGAGTTCATCCGCGGCCTCGATGATGGCCGAGGAGTGGATGTGGCGCGCGTGCTTGGCTCCCCCCAGGGCGACGCCATTCGGAACATCGTTGGTTACCTATCGGGGGCGGGGTTCTTCGGATTCTTCGATCTAGGCACGGGAGCTATGGATGTCAGCTCCAACGTGAGCGGAGTAGGCATCTCCAGTTCGGGCAGCAGCTCGAACTACAACGATTTCACATTCGACGCCTCGCGCGTGGTCCCGACGGCATCAGAGAACCGCCCGCGCAACCTCGCGTTGCTGCCGTGCATCCTGTACTGAGGTCCAAAATGAAAACGGTCTACAGCTACCACCCCGACACCGGCGCCTACACGGGGCCAATCACGCTCGACGAGAGCGACCTGTCGCCGCTCGAGCAGGGGGTGTATCTGATCCCGGGCGGGTGCCTTCAAACGCCCCCGCCGGCCGCCCCGGCAGGCTATGCCGCAGTAGTAGCAGGTGGGCAGTGGACCATCGCGCCACTGCCGGAAGCACCTGCGCCGCCAGCACCGCCACCCGCAGCGCCGACCACCCCAAGCGTCGTGTCCATGCGCCAGGCGCGGCTGGCGCTGTTGGATGCTGGGCTGCTCAGTTCGGTCGAGCAGGCGATCGCCGCGCTCGACGGCCAGGAGAAGCAGCGTGCCCAGATCGAGTGGGACTACGCATCTACGGTCGACCGGGCTTCACCCTTTATGCAGACTCTTGCCGGCGCGATCGGACTGGACGTTGGCGCTTTGGACGCCTTGTTTACAGCCGCTGCGGCCCTCTAAGGGCGCCGCGAAAACCGTTCCGGGGCGGCGATTCCTGCGGGCAGGTTACCCTTGAGTTATCCACAACCCGTTTTTATGTTGTGCATAACTTTTTTGACCGCACCGATGACTTCCCCCAGGATCGTGGCCCTCATGCTCCAGAAGCGTGGCCGCTTACAGATGGCCCGCTCCACCCCCTCTGGCTGCGCCGAGGAGCGCAGCGTTTCGCGGATAAGGGCTCGCAGCTGTCTGAGCGCAGCGCAGCGGAGCGAGTTCTGCGAGACCCCGCGAAACGCGAGCACCGCAGGTTGCCCGCAGCTTCGCTGCGGGTCGCAGACAGTGGGTCGCCTTTTCTTTGGTTACTTTCTTTTGGCGAAGCAAAAGAAAGTGACTCGCCCGCCGGGGCGAGACCCGGCCAACAGCCTTCATAAGAAACCAACCTCATGAAGAAGCCAACGATGGCGACATTGCCAAGAGACGCAAGAGACACCCTCTTCCTCCTGGCAGTCATAGCCCTCATCATCCTCCCCCAGGCAGACACCCTCCCCTGGTGGTGCACCACCCTCACCACTGCAGTCCTGATCTGGCGCGGCACCCTCGCCGTCCAATCCAGACCCCTCCCCTCCCGCTGGTGGCGCATCGCCCTGCTCGTGGTGGCAGTCGCCGCCACCTTCGCCACCCACCGCACCCTGCTCGGCCGCGACGCCGGCGTCACCCTGGTCGTGATCCTGCTCGCGCTCAAGACGCTCGAACTGCGCGCGCGCCGCGACGCCTTCGTCGTCTTCTTCCTGGGCTTCTTCGCGATGCTCACGAACTTCTTCTACTCGCAGTCGCTCGCCACCGCGGCCATGATGCTGCTCGCGCTGCTGGGCCTGCTGACCGCACTGGTCAATGCCCACATGCCGGTGGGCCGGCCGCCGCTCGCACAGGCCGCGCGCACCGCGGGCTGGATGGCGCTCGCGGGCGCGCCGATCATGTTCGCGCTGTTCCTGCTGTTCCCGCGCTTCGCGCCGCTGTGGGGCACGCCGACGGACGCGATGGCCGGGCGCAGCGGGCTGTCGAACACGATGCGCGTGGGCACCATCGCCGAGCTCGCGCTCGACGGCCGCGTGGCGGCACGCATCAAGTTCGACGGCGACCGCGCGCCGCCGCAGAGCCAGCTCTATTTCCGCGGCCCGGTGCTCGCGCAGTTCGATGGCCGCGAATGGACCGCGCTGCCATCCTGGCGCCGCGGCGCGGGCGGCTCCGAGCTGCGCACCAGCGGCGAGCCGCTGGGCTACGAGGTCACGCTCGAGCCCAGCAACCGCCCGTGGCTGCTCACGCTCGACGCCGCGCCGCGCGCGCCCGCGCTGCCGGGCTACGAGGTCACGGGCAGTTCGGACCTGCAATGGTTCGTGAACCGGCCTCTGTCGGACCTGGTGCGCTACCGCGCCCAGAGCTACACGCGCTTCGAGAGCGGCCCGGTCGCCAGCGCCAACAGCCTGCGCGCCTACCTCGCGCTGCCGCCCGCCTCGAACCCGCGCACCGCGGCGCTCGCGCGCGAGATGCTCGCCGACCCGGCGCTGGCCGGCGCCGCCACGCCCGCGCTGGTGCAGGCGGTGCTGCGGCGGCTGCGCACCGGCGGCTACAGCTACACGCTCGAGCCCGGCGTCTACGGCAACGACACCGCCGACGAGTTCTGGTTCGACCGCAAGGAAGGCTTCTGCGAGCACATCGCCTCGGCCTTCGTGGTGCTGATGCGCGGCATGAACGTGCCGGCGCGCATCGTCACGGGCTACCAGGGCGGCGAACTCAACGGCATCGACAACTACTGGGTGCTGCGCCAGAGCGATGCCCATGCCTGGGCCGAGGTCTGGGAAGCCGGCAAGGGCTGGGTGCGCGTCGACCCCACGGGCGCGGTGGCGCCGGGACGGGTCGGCCAGTCGATGCGGCTCGTGCAGCCGCCGGGCCTGTTCGCGGGCGCGGTCATCGCGATGAGCCCGACCTTCGCGCAAAACCTGCGCGCGGCCTGGGAGGCCGTCAACAACGGCTGGAACCAGTGGGTGCTCAACTACACGCAGAGCCGCCAGCTCGACCTGCTGAAGAACATCGGCTTCACGGCACCGAGCCTCGAGGACCTGGCCTACGTGCTGCTCTACCTGCTGGTGGGCGCGAGCCTGGCCGGCGCGCTCTGGACGCTGTGGGAACGCAGCCAGCACGATCCCTGGCTGCGCCTGCTCGGCCGAGCGCACGCGCGACTCGCGAAAGCCGGCCTCGCGGTGCCCGACACCGCGCCGCCGCGCCAGATGGCGGCGCTGGCCGAGGCCTTCTTCGGCACCGATGAGAGCGCGCCGCTGCGCGACTGGCTGCTGAAGCTCGAAGCCCAGCGCTATGCACCGGCCGGCCCCGGGACGCTGGCCGCGCTGCGCGCCGAGTTCCGCCGCCTGCCATGGCCCGCGCGCAAGGCCGGGCCCGCACTGCTGCAGCCCGGCTGAACGCAACCACATGTGTCGCCCGCCGGCCCGCGCGCGGCCGGGCGGCACAATCGGCCGATGCGATCCTCCCACTCCCCGCGGCGCCAGCCGGTCCGCGCCGCCGCCCTCGCCCTCTTCGCTGCCTGTGCCGCCTGCGCCGCCGGGTTCGCCACGCAGGCCGCGGCCCAGCCCCGCCCGGCAGTCAAGGCCGTGGTCGGCAGCACGCCCTACGCCACGCGCGACGACGCGATGCGCTTCGCCGACGAGGTCGCGGCGCGCCGGGGCCTGGACCGCCAATGGGTGCGCGCCACCATCGGCGGCGCGCGCTTCCTGCCCAACGTGCCGCGGCTGATGCTGCCGGGACCAGTGGGCACGGTGAAGAACTGGCAGGTCTACCGCAGCCGGTTCATCGATGCCACGCGCATCGCCGCGGGCGTGCGCTTCTGGCGCGCCAATGCCGACCTGCTCGCGCGCGCCGAGGCCACCTACGGCGTGCCGCCCGAGATCGTCGTGGGCATCGTGGGCGTGGAGACCATCTACGGCCGCAACATGGGCAACTTCCGCGTCATCGATGCGCTCGCCACCCTGGCCTTCGACTTCCCGCAGGGCCATCCGCGCGCGGCCGAACGGCAGGCCTTCTTCCGCGGCGAACTCGAGAGCTTCCTGAGCACCGAGAGCCGCACCGCCGACGATCCGATGGTGCCGCTGGGCAGCTACGCGGGCGCGATGGGCATGCCGCAGTTCATGCCGAGCAGCATCGCCAAGTACGCGGTCGACTTCGACGGCGACGGCCGCATCGACCTGGTCAACAACACGGCCGACGTGATCGGCTCGGTGGCCAGCTACTTCAAGGCCTTCGGCTGGCAGCCGGGCATGCCCGCGATCTACCCGGTGCGCTTCGACGAGTCGCGGCTGCGCAAGGACATCCTGCTGGCACCCGACATCCTGCCGAGCTTCAGCGCCGACAGCTTCGTGGCCGCGGGCGCGGTGCTCGATGGCGAGGGCCAGCGCCATCGCGGCCTGCTCGCGCTGATCGAACTGCAGAACGGCGCGGGTGCCGCGCCGACCTACGTGGCAGGCACGCGCAACTTCTACGTGATCACGCGCTACAACTGGAGCAGCTACTACGCGATGTCGGTGCTCGACCTCGGCAACGAGGTCAAGGCGGCGATGGGCTATGCGCCGGCGCCGCAGCCGGTGCTGGCGCCGCCCCCCGCGCCGCAGTACCAGCCGCCGCTGCGCTCGCAGCCGAGGCTCGATGCGCAACCGATGCCGCTGCCCCTGCAATCGACGCCGACCGAGCCGACGGTCCCGCAACCGTTGCCACCCGCCTCCTCGCCGCGGCAACCGATGCCGCTGCCGCAATGACACCCCTGTCGAGCGCGGCCCTGCGGGCCAATTGGCACGCCGCCTGGCGCGCGCTCGGCATCGCGCAACCCGGCACGCCCGAGCGCGATGCGCTGTGCGACGCGCTGCAGCGCCGCTACGCCGAGCCGCAGCGCCACTACCACACGCTGCAGCACCTCGGCGAATGCCTGGCCTGGTTCGAGGGCGAGCAGGCCGCCGCGCAACGGCCCGGCGAGGTGGCGCTGGCGCTATGGTTCCACGACGCGATCTACGACGTGCATGCGCACGACAACGAGGCACGCAGCGCCGCCTGGGCGCTCGAGGCGCTGCGCAGCTTCGAGGCCGGCGAGGACGCGGCGCAGCGCGTGCACGACCTCGTGATGGCCACGCGCCACGATGCCGTGCCCGAAGGCCGCGATGCCGAGCTGCTGATCGACATCGACCTCTCGATCCTCGGCGCCAAGCGCGCGCGCTTCGACGAGTACGAAGCGCAGGTCGGGCGTGAATACGCCTTCGTGCCGCTCGAGATCCGCCTGCCGCGCCGGCGCGCGATCCTGCAACGCTTCCTCGACCGCGAGGCGATCTACGCCACGCCGCGCATGCACGCCCTGCTCGAGGTCCGCGCGCGCGAGAACCTGCGCCGGTCGATCGCGGGCTGAGCGCGCCGCCGGTCTCTCAGGCCGGCAGCAGCCGCCACCATTCCGAGCGCATCGGCAAGGCGCCACCGGCCTCCTCGACCTGGCCCAGCAGCAGGCCGTCGGCCCCCGCGCCGTGCACCACCACCCGCAGCAGTTGCGCCGCATCGCGGTTCAGCACGAAGCTGCCGTCGCCGCGCCAGCCCAGGCAGCGGCCGACCTCGGCCAGCGCCAGCGCGGGCTGGCTCTGCATGAAGGTGAAGGGCATGGTGAGCCCCGCATCGAGCTGCTCGAGCCCGGTGCAGGTCGCGGCCCAGGGTCCGCGCCGGCTGCCGACGCGCAGGCGCGCACCGGCCGGCAGCGCGGCCTCGCCGGCGGCGTCGATGCAGCGCAGCGCGCCATGCATCGCGAGCTCGGTCCAGGCGCCGACGCGGCGCGGCCGGTAGCCGAGCCGCTGCACCAGTTGCGCGTGCCAGTCTTCGGCCAAGGGGTCGGCACCGACATGCGCGACGACGCGCCAGCCCTCGATCATGGCGCGCCCTCCCCCGCATCCTCGAGCACCAGCGCCGCATGGCCGCCGCCGAAGCCCAGCACGTTGAACAGCACATGCCGCAGTCCGCGCGGCGCCGAGGCACTCAGCGCCAGGCCCAGCGCCGCGTCGGGCGCATGCGTCGCCACCGGCCAGGCGCCGTGCGCGATGCAGCCGGTCAGCAAGGCCAGCTCGGCCGCGCCCGAGGCGCCGAGCGTGTGGCCGATCGCGGTCTTGAACGACACCAGCGGCGGCAGCGGATCGAACAGCGCGCGCAGCGCCTGCGCCTCCACCGCGTCGTTGCCGGGGCTGCCCGCGGCCTGCACCTTGACCAGGCCGATGTCGCGCGGCCGCAGCCCGGCCTGCGCGAGCGCGGCCTCGCACACGGCGCGCACCGCGCCCGCCTCGTTGCCCGCGGGATTGCTGCCGTCGACGATGTTCGCGCCGCCCGCGATGCGCCAGCGCGCGGGCCGCGTGCGCAGCTGCAGCGCCGCGAAGGCCTCGCCTAGCACCAGCCCGTCGCGGCCGGCGCCGAAGGGCCGCGCGCCCTCGGGCGACAGCAGCTGCATCGCGCCGAAGCCCGCCACGGTGAAGCGGTTGTCGGGCTCGGCGCCGAGCACCAGCGCCTCCTCGGCCCCGCCGCCGCGCAGCAGCTCCGAGGCCGCGAGGATCGCGTTGAGCGCCGAGGTGCAGGCCGTCGACACGGTGAAGACCGGGCCGCGCCAGGCGAGCGCGCCGGCCACGATCTCGGCGAAGTCGAGCAGGTCGCCGCCGAGCCGGCGGTCGTCCTTCTCGTGCTCCATGTGGCCGATGTCGAGCGAGGACGAGGCGACGAACAGCGGCGCGTCGCGCGACACCGCGCCGCCCGAGCGATCGGCCTGCGCCACCACCGCGCGCACGCGCCGGCGCACGCGTTCGTCCCAGCCACCGTCGGTGGGCGACAGCTTGTAGACGGGCCATTGCGCCTGCGCCGACACGGCCACCGGCACGGGCCGCACGCCGCCCGCGCGCAAGGTGGCGAGCGCCGCGTCCAGATCGTCGCCCAGCGCGCAGGCCAGCCCCACGCCGCCGAGGTACACCGCCCTCATCGCGCGGTCATGCCTTCTGCTCGCGCAGCAGGTGCTCGGCCAGGTGCGCGACCGAGCTCAGCGCGCGGCGCGTCTCCTTGCTGTCGGGCATGCGCACGCCGAAGGCCTGCTGGATCGCCATCGACACCTGCAGCGCATCGAGCGAGTCGAGGTCCAGCCGCGCCTCGGGGCCGAACAGGGCCTCGTCGTCCGACAGGCCGCCGGGCGGCGGCTCCTTCTCGACGGCCTCGAGCACCAGCGTCTTGAGCCGGGCGATGAATTCGGGAGTGACGGGGTTCATGGCGTGCGCCTGCGAAAGAGAAAGACCGCGAGCACGAACATGGCGGCCGCGAACACCACCAGCCGCCCGACCTGCGGCAGCGTGTCGGCCACGCCGCCGCCGCGCAGCAGCACGGTCAGCAGGGCCTCGAGGCCCCAGTTCATCGGCGAGAGCTCGACCAGCCGCTGCATGAAGCCCGGCATCACGAACTTGGGCACCATGATCCCGCCCGCGGCCGCCATCAGCACGTTGACCATCGGCCCGATGGTGGCGGCCTGCGCATGGCTGCGCACCGCGCAGGCCAGCGCCAGCGAGAGGCTCACGGCCGCCAGGCTCACCGCGCCGAGCGCGACCAGCAACGCGCCCCAGTCGATGCCCGCGAGCGAGAGCGCATCGCCGCCGATCAGCGGCATCAGCCAGATGCCCGCGGCCAGCATCAGCGCGGCCTGCACCGCGTTCACCGCGAGATAGGGCAAGGCCTTCGAGGCCAGCAGCATGGCGCGCGACACGCCCAGGCTCTGCAGCCGGCCCAGCGCGCCCGAGCCGCGCTCCTGCACCAGCAGGCTCGAGAGCGAGGCCACCACGAAGAACATGCCGAACACCAGCCAGGCCGGCACGTTCTGCTGCACCGAGGTCGGCCGCGGCCCGCTGCTCGCGAAGCGCTCGGCCTGCACCAGCGCCTGGATCGACGCACCCTGCGCCGGCCCCGCGGTGCCCGGCACCTGCAGCGCGAGCCGCGCCTTGAGCTCGCCCGAGGCGCCGACCAGCTCGGCACGCAGCGCGTTGTGCAGGTTGCTGTCGATGCCGGGCTCGGTCAGCAGCTGGACGTAGGGGCGCGTCGAGAGCGCCACCGACTCGAGCTCGTCCGACAGCCCCGGCTGCAGCACGATCACGTACTTGAGCTCGCCGCGGCGCAGCCGCGCCTGCCAGTCGGCGCCCAGCGGCTCGGGCGCGCCATGCGCCTTGCGCCACAGCTGCAGCAGCCACTGCGCGGGCGTGCCGTCGTCGCGCACGTCGACCGCGTAGTTCAGCGCGGCCAGCGGCGGGCGGTAGATGTCCTTGAGCGTGAGCGACATCAGCACGATGAAGATCATCGGCATCAGGAACAGCGCGGCCAGGCCGTGCATGTCGCGCCGCAGCGCGAGCAGTTCCTTCTGGATCAGGGCCCCGAGCATCGGTGGTCAGTCCCGCAGCGAGCGGTGGGTGAGCGCCATGAACAGCTGCTCCAGGTCGTGGCGGCCGAATTCGGCATGGCGCACCTCGATTCCCGCGGCCTCGAGCGCGGCCAGCACCGGGGCCGGGCCGGTGCCCGGATGCAGGTGGATGCGCCAGTGCACGCCACCCTGCTCCACCGTGCCGAAGCGCGAGAGCATTTGCGCATCGAGCCCGTCGGCGGCCAGCGTGAGCAGCATCGCGTTCTTCGACAGCAGTTCCTCGAGCGAGCCCTCGCGCAGCACCCGGCCGTGGTCGAGGATCGCCACCCGGTCGGCGATGGCCTCGATCTCCTCCATGTAGTGCGAGGCGTAGATCACCGCCGCGCCCGCGCGCGCCAGACCCTTGATGGCGTCGAGCACGAAGGCGCGCGACTGCGGATCGACGCCGACGGTGGGCTCGTCGAACAGCATCAGCTCGGGTTCGGGCAAGAGCGCGATCGCGAGGTTGAGCCGGCGCTTGAGGCCGCCCGACAGCCGCTCGGCGCGCGTGCCCGCGAAGGCTTCGAGTTGCGCGAACGCCAGGCAGGCCGCGATGCGCTCGCGCTTGCGCGCGCCCGCGAGCCGGCCCGCGGCGGCGAAGCAGGCCAGGTTCTCGGCCACGGTGAGCATCGGGTAGAAGGCATGGTCCTGCGGCGCCACCGCGATGCGCGTGGGCGCCTGCGCGCGCACCTGCGCGAGCGGCACGCCATCGACGCGGATCTGGCCCGACTGCACCGCGAGCGCGCCCGACAGGTGCGAGATCAGGGTGGTCTTGCCCGCGCCGTTGGGCCCGAGCAGGCCGAGCACGCAGCCGCGCGGCACGGCCAGCGACACCGCGTCGAGCGCGTTCGCCTGGGCGTGCGGGTAGCGGTGGCTCAGCCCCTGCAGTTCGAGCATCAGGACACGGCGGCCTTGAGGTCGCGGAAGAAGCTTTGCTCGCGCTGCGCCTGCTCGCGCAGCAGCGCCGCGAGCTTCGCCGGATCGACCGCCTCGCGCCCCTTGACCATGCGCGCGGCCTTGAGCGCGAAGGCGCGCCAGTCGTCGCCGATGGACGTGAGGCGGTCGGACAACTGCAGCAGCTGCGGCTTGCCGAGCAGTGCCGCGGCCTCCTGCAGGAAGGCCGCGTAGATGAAGCGGAAGCCGGCACCGCCGGTGCCGATCTCCTCCTGCATGCGCACCAGGTGGCCGATGAAGGCCACGGTGCGCGGATCGGCGGGCGCGAGCTTCGCGATGCGGCCGGCCAGGGTGCGCATGCCGCGCACGCCGACGATGGGCGCCGGCGCGAGCATGTTGCGCACCGTCTTCAGGATCGCCTTGCGCACCGCGCCCGCGTCGACCGCCTTGCGCTCGATCGCCTGCGGGTAGTACATGAGTCCCTTGGGCGCGAGCACGCCCTTGGCGAAGCGCGCGCGCGCCAGGTCGGCGCTGGCGCAGCGCACCGGCTCCTCGAACACCGGGTCGCTGATCAGGTACTCGTCGCCCTCCTTGCCGTAGACCAGCAGGTTGTGCGCATTGAAGTGGAAGCGCATGTTGGGCGGGAAGTACGGCAGCCAGTAGACCGAGGTCTGCAGGCCCACGAGGTGGCCGTCGGCGAGCAGCGCGTCGAGCCGGCGCTGGCCGTCCTCGGGGCTTCTGAAGGTCTCGAAGCAAAAGCGCGCGGCCATCGGCGCGAGCAGGCCCTTGATCATCGCGCGCGGCGGCATGCGGTAGGAGATCAGCGGCAGGCCCGAGAGCTTGATGAACGGCAGGTAGGCGAACGACAGGCCCGAGGACAGGCCCAGCGCCATGCTCTCGGTCATCGCGGGCACGCCGTGGTGGCGCATCAGGCTCGAGATCACGCCGCTCTCGCAATGGGCGGCCTGGCTGTGGCGAAAGCCGGCTTCGGCGACCGGTGCGGCGATGGCATTCATGGCAGTTCCTTGAGCGTGGCGACGGACAGGCCCAGCGCCTGCGCATAGCGCGCGAGCTGGTTCCCGGAGAGCGCCGCGAAGTGCCGCGGCCGCAGGTGGCGCCGCACGCGCCATTGCCAGAAGCCGCTGGTCTGCGACAGCAGCGCCACGTCCATGCGGCGGTCGTACATCCAGTATTCGAGCGGCGAGGCCAGGCCGGCCGCCACGCGCTCGCGCGCGGCCCCGGCCTGCGCCACCAGCGCGTCGACCGCATGGGTGGTGACGATCTCCTCGGCCTCCCAGCCGCGCGAGGTGGTCGTGACCACGCGGCCCTGCGCATCGCGCGCGTACATCAGCTTGGCGTGGCCCGCGAGCGTGGCGTTGCCTTCCTGGGGAACTGCGTCGAGGTCCATGTCAGCGTCTCTCCTTCGCCATCGGCTTCGTGTCAGACGGCCTCGAGGTAGATGAAACCGCTCGAGAAGCGGCCGCTCTCGGGCACGAACATCAGCAGCTTGTGGCCGGGCCGGATGCGGCCCGAGCGGAACAGCTCGTCGAGCATGATGTAGGGCGAGGCGGAACCGGTGTTGCCCTTCTGCACCAAGTTGCTGAACCAGCGCTCGCGCGGAATCGCGAAGCCCATCTGCTCGAGGCAGCGCGCCACCGGTTCCATGAAGTAGCTCGACGACAGGTGCGGCAGGAACCAGTCGACGTCATCGGGCCGCAGGCCGCGCTTCTCGACGATGGCCGCGAGCGGCTCGCCGAGCGTGGCGCGCACGATGTTCTCGTTGAGCAGCCGCACGTCCTGCTTGATCGCGAAGGTGGAGTCGCGGTGCCAGTCGCTCGGCGCGGTGCGGGCCCAGCCGGTGAGGCTGCCGTCGGCGTTGCGGTCGGCGCCGGCATACATGCACACCGGCAGCTCGTGCGCGGCCGAGGAGAGATCGATCCATTCGACCTTGAGCGACAGCGGCCCGCGCGGCGCGCGCTCCAGCAGCACCGCGCCCGCGCCGTCCGACAGCATCCAGCGCAGGAAGTCCTTCTCGAACGCGATCTCGGGATTCGTCTCGAGCAGGTCGACGCGGTGCGCGATCTCGGCTTCGAAGCGCGAGCCGCGCATCAGCGGCGAGGCCAGTTCCGAGCCGGTGGCCACGGCGCGCTCGGCATCGCCCGCGCGCACCGAGAGCCAGGCGTGCTTGAGCGCGGTGGCGCCGGCCAGGCAGATGCCCGCGCAAGCCACCACCTCGAGCCGCGGCCAGCCGAGCTCGCCGTGCACCATCACCGCGTGGTTGGGCATCAGCTGGTCGGGCATCGAGGTGCCGGTGACGAGGCAGTCGATGCGCCCCAGTTCCTCGGGCGTGCCGAGCCCGCGGATCGCCGCGGCGGTGAGCTCGGCATTGCTCATGGCCTGCAGGCCGGTCGCGCGGTCGATCGCGTAGTGGCGCGACTGGATGCCGTTGCTGCGCAGGATCAGGCGTCGCGCACGCGACACCCGGTCGCCGACGCGGCCCAGGACTTCTTCGATGTCTTCGTTGCTGACCGGAGCAAAAGGCAGGAAGGCGGCGGTACGGGTCAGGAAGACATCAGTCGTCATAGAGATGGGAACGGTCCGTGGCCGAGCCGGAGGGCCGCTCGAAATGGGCGGTCATTCTAGTCAGCCACCCACGCAGCAGAGGGCGCAGCAGCGCCTGCAGCGTGAGGCTCACCGGGACCACGGTGACGATCAGCGCGAGCAGGAACAGCACGTAGAGCACCAGCAGCGGCTTGCGCTGCCAGGCCCCGGGGCCGCCGGCGGCCATCAAGAGCTTGCCCCAGAGGAAGAAGCTGCGCGTGCCGGCCTTCTCGCTGACCAGGAGCCGCGCATTGGCGTTGACCGCGCCCAGCCCCGCGAGCAGCGGCGCGGTGCCGCGCTCGAGCCCCTGGTGCAGCGCATCGCGCAGCGCGCGGCCGAAGCGCACGGTGCGCGCGATCTGGCCCGGCTCGAGGCCCGCATCGGGCATGCCCCAGAAGCCGCGCTTGCGGCCCCAGACCAGCCAGGCCGGGGTGGTGAAGAAGGTGGCGAGCGTGGGGCCCGGATCGGTCAGCACCACGTTGTCGATCAGCCGCGCGTCGATGGCGGCCAACAGTCCCTCGAGCTTCTGGTGCGCGAGGTGCCACATGTTGCGGCAGGCGATCACCGTGACCACGGGCTTGCCCTGGAGCAGGCGCGCCGCCACCGGGTGCTTGAGGAAGGCCGTGATCGGCTGCGAGGGCGCGAGGAACCACACCTGGTAGGGCAGGATCACGAGGTCGAAGTCCTCCTCGCCCGTGAGCGCCAGCGGCTGCAGCGCGGGCGGCTTCATGTGCGCGGTCTCGGGGAAGGCGTCGAAGAAGCGGATGAAGCCCCAGGGGAACGGAAAGGGCCGCACCGGCCGCAGCGTCTCCACGTGCACCGCGATCGCGGGATCCTCGCGCAGCGGCGCCACGATCCGCTCGGCGACGCTGCCGAGCTGGCCGGTCTGCGAATAGTGGATCACGAGCACGCGCTTGGCGATGGTCGGCGCGACGGCCTCGAAAGGGCTGGACAAGCTGGAATTCACGGGTGGGCGGTTCGAAGGGCCGTCGAATGTACGCGAAGCCCCGGCATCGCGCATCTGCCATAGGTCATGCATCGAAAGGATGCGGCGAACGGGCAACGCGCGGTTACGAGATCTCGTAGCCGGGGCCACGCCCGGGTGCATGCACGCAAAAAAAGGGCCGCGCCTCGCGGCGCGGCCCTGCATGTGCCGTCCCGGCATCCCCACGACCGTCCGGCCGGTCGCGTCGGCGGCGGTCGGGAGCCTCCCTGCGGGATCAGCGAACCTTGCCTTCCTTCCAGGCCGTCAGCAGCTTGTTGTAGTCGATGGTCTCGCCCTTGGGCTTCTCGTTGGCCAGCTTCTTCCACGGCGCGTGGTCGTCGCTCAGGTACTTGGCCGGGTCGCCCTTGGGATTGAGCTTGGGCGCGCACTTGGCCATGCCGGCGCGCTCGAGGCGGGCCATCACGTTGTCCATCTCGTCGGCCAGGTTGTCCATCGCCTTCTGCGGCGTCTTCTCGCCCGTCACGGCCTCGGCCACGTTCTTCCACCACAGCTGCGCGAGCTTCGGATAGTCGGGCACGTTGGTGCCGGTCGGGGTCCAGGCCACGCGCGCCGGGCTGCGGTAGAACTCGATCAGGCCGCCGTACTTGTTGGCGTTCTGCGTGAAGTAGTCCGAGCGGATGTCGCTGTCGCGGATGAAGGTCAGGCCGGTGATCGACTTCTTCAGCGAGGTGGTCTTGGCGGTGATGAACTGCGCGTAGAGCCAGGCCGCTGCCGTCTTGTTGGCGTCGTGGCCCTTGAAGAAGGTCCACGAGCCCACGTCCTGGTAGCCGTTCTGCATGCCCTGCTTCCAGTACGGGCCGTTCGGGCCGGGGGCCATGCGCCACTTGGGCGAACCGTCGTCGTTGACGACCGGCAGGCCCTTCTTGGTCATGTCGGCGGTGAAGGCCGTGTACCAGAAGATCTGCTGCGCGATCTGGCCCTGCGCGGGCACCGGACCCGATTCGCCGAAGGTCATGCCCATGGCTTCCTTGGGCGCGTACTTCTTCATCCAGTCGATGTACTTGGTGAGCGCGTACACGGCGGCCGGCGAATTGGTGGCGCCGCCGCGCGCCACGGAGGCGCCGGTCGGCGTGCACTTGTCGGCCGCCACGCGGATGCCCCATTCGTCGATCGGCATGCCGTTCGGGATGCCCTTGTCGGCCGCGCCGGCCATCGACAGCCAGGCATCGGTGAAGCGCCAGCCGAGCGACGGGTCCTTCTTGCCGTAGTCCATGTGGCCGTAGATCGGCTTGCCGTCGATGGTCTTCACGTCGGTGCTGAAGAACTCGGCGATGTCTTCATAGGCGCTCCAGTTCAGCGGCACGCCCAGGTCGTAGCCGTACTTGGCCTTGAACTTGTCCTGCAGGTCCTTGCGCGCGAACAGGTCGGCGCGGAACCAGTAGAGGTTGGCGAACTGCTGGTCGGGCAGCTGATAGAGCTGGCCGTCGGGCGCGGTCGTGAAGCTGGTGCCGAAGAAGTCCTTGAGGT
>JAESFO010000342.1_pt1 | contig 58636 bp, 52 predicted proteins | sample 9269421 | NCBI WGS metagenome assembly JAESFO01 (sample SAMN14502839, study PRJNA617101) | algae metagenome | isolation source: Nostoc desertorum CM1-VF14 and co-occurring heterotrophs from rocky... | place: USA: Clark Mountains, San Bernardino, California | collected 2000-06-05 | reverse complement strand
CCTTGTAGACCACGGTGCGGCTCGACATGCTCGGAACGTAGTATTCCTTGCTGTGCTTGAGCTTCAGGCGCTGGATGTTGGCGCTCGCGGTCTTGCGGATCACGTAGAGCTTGCGTTCCAGCGCGTCCTGCACGATCACGTCGTTGCCGCGGCCGATGAAGACCTGGCGCAGCAGCGGTTCCTTTTCGCGCACGGTGGGCGACATCGGCATGTCGCGGTTGACCGGCACGTCGCGCCAGCCCAGCAGCACCTGGCCTTCGGCCTTGATCGCGCGTTCCATTTCCTGCTCGCAGGCCTGGCGCGAGGCGTGTTCCTTCGGCAGGAAGATCATGCCGACGCCGTACTCGCCCGGCGGGGGCAGCGTGACGCCCTGCTTGGCCATCTCGTCGCGGTACAGGTGGTCGGGCAGCTGGATCAGGATGCCGGCGCCGTCGCCCATCAGCTTGTCGGCGCCCACGGCGCCGCGATGGTCGAGGTTCTCGAGAATCTTCAAGCCCTGCAGCACGATGGCGTGGCTCTTCTCGCCCTTGATGTGGGCCACGAAGCCGACGCCGCAGGCATCGTGCTCGTCGGCACCGGAATACAGACCGTGTTGTTGGAGATGTTGAATCTCGGCAGCCGTCGTCATGGCGCACTCCTTCAGTTTTCGCAGGGATTGGGAGCATATTGCGATGCACAAAGAATGCCAAACACTTTAATGGGGGTCAGATTCCAATTAAATCTTGAGTTTTCTTGTCAGAATTTAATTGGGGACACATCAAACTGGATAGCGAGAAACCGGCGCTGGGCGGCGGTTTTCGCCCTCTTCAGCTCAGCTTTTGGCCCCCGAAGGCGGCCGCCCGGCCTTGGCCGGCAGCACGCGGCGCTCGGTGTTCTTCTGCAACGCTTCCAGAAAATCGGCGTCGCCGGCCGCCCATCCACGCAGCGTGGCCTCGGTCAGCGCCGACTGGTCGGCGGCCCGGACGCCCGCGCGCACCAGTTCGACATACGCGGCCTCGCGCGCGAACGGGGTGTTACCGAGCTCCCAGTACAGCGGATGGGGCGTGAGCAGCCGGTCGTGCCGCAGCCCCGCGTAGTGCGCATGGCTGGACCACGCAAAGTCGCGCGGATCGATCACCAGGCCCGCGCGCACCGGGTTCAGGTCGATGTAGGCCATGCAGGTCAGCAGGTAGCGCTCGGTCTGGATCAGGGTCGACCTGTAGCGCCCTTCCCACAGCGTGCCGCTGCGGCCATGGCGGTCGTTGAAATAGCGCACGTAGCTGCGCCCGACCGACTGCATCAGCTGCGGCAGTCCCGTGGCGGTGTCGGGCGTGGCCAGCAGATGGAAGTGGTTGTCCATCAGCACGTAGGCATGCACCGCGACGCCGAAGCGCGTGGCGTTGTCGGCCAGCAGGGCGAGCAGCTTCTCGTGGTCGGCGCGGTCCACGAAGATCGGCTGGCGGTTGTTGCCGCGCTGGATCGCGTGGTGCGGCAGGCCGGCAAGGGTGAGGCGGGGAAGGCGGGCCATGGGCCAGGAAGGGGTTGACGCGCGGGTCCGTATCCTAAGCCGCCCGCCGAACCATTCCGGCTGTAAGCGAGCGCAGCCCGTGGAAACTCCGGCCTGGCCCACGCGCGACCCGCTGCCCGCCCTGCTCGCCTCGCGCCGACCCGGCGCGCGGCTCAGTCGAGCCTAAAGCGCGTATCGCCCAACGCATCGAGCCCGAACTGCGCCAGCAGCTCGCGCAGCCGCGCGGCCGCGCTCGCCTTGCGCTGGCCGGTGTGGCGCGCGAGGATCAGCTCGTTCTTCATGCTGTGCTCCCAGCCCACGAGCTCGGTCACGGTGACGCTGTAACCGTTGGCCTCGAGGTACAGGCAGCGCAGCACGTTGGTGAGCTGGCTGCCGATCTCGCGCGTGTGCAGCGGATGGCGCCAGAGCTCGGCCAGCGGCGTGCGCGAGAGCGCCAGCGCCTTGGTCTCGCGCAGACAGGCCGCCACCTCCGCCTGGCAGCAGGGCACCAGCACCATGCAGCGCGCCTTCTTCGCGAGGCCGAAGGCGATCGCGTCGTCGGTGGCGGTGTCGCAGGCATGCAGCGCGGTCACGACGTCGATCTGCGGCGGCAGCTCGCTGGCGCTGGCCGATTCGGCCACCGTCAGGTTGAGGAAGGACATGCGGTCGAAGCCCAGCCGCTGCGCGAGTTCGCGCGACTTCTTGACCAGCTCGGCGCGCGTCTCGATGCCGTAGACGTGGCCGCCCTGCCCCGCGCGGAAGAACAGGTCGTAGACGATGAAGCCCAGGTACGACTTGCCCGCGCCATGGTCGGCCAGCGTGGCGTTGGCGCCGCCCTCGGGCAGCTCGCGCAGCAGCTGCTCGATGAACTGGAACAGGTGGTAGACCTGCTTGAGCTTGCGGCGCGAGTCCTGGTTGAGCCGGCCCTCGCGCGTGAGGATGTGCAGCTCCTTGAGCAGTTCGACCGACTGCCCCGGGCGCAAGGCCTCGGCGAGCTCGGCATCGGCCTTCGCCACCTTGGCGGTCTTGCCGCCCTTGGCGGAATGGTCGTCACGGGTCTTCTTCGGTGCGTGGGTATTCATGAGGGGGTGCTCCCGGGGCCGACGTCGAGCGCGGCCCAGCCTTCGGGCCCGAGGGCCTCGAGGGTGTCGATGTTGCGGCCGAAGATTTCCTCGGCATCGGGAAAGGCTTCGACCGCGCGGTCCACGCTCTCTTCGCGCAGCAGGTGCAGCGTGGGATAGGGCGCGCGGTTGGTCGCGTTGCCGATGTCGTCGGGCTCGGTGCCGCCGAACTGGAATTGCGGATGGAAGCTCGCGAGCTGCAGCACGCCGTCGAAGCCGGCCTTGGCGAGCCGGCGTTCGGCGCGCGCCGTGAAGTCGTTGAAATCGAGAAAGTCCGAAAGCGCGCTCGGCGCGATCAGCAAGGTGGTGTCGCGCTCGGCAGCATCGAGCGCGACCAGCTGCCGGGCTTCGGCGAGCAATGCGTCGAGCAGGTCGTCATGCTCGACAGGCAGATAGGTGGCGTAGTGGATCTGGCCCTTGACGTGCACGGCCTTCGCGAACGGGCACAGGTTGAGGCCGATCACCGCGCGCTCGAGCCAGCGGCGCGTGTCGGCGACGGCCTGCTCGGCCGTGACGAGAGCCTCGCCGCTCATGGCGTCGCGGCCTCCAGCGCCAGCCGCGCGCGGCCGAGCCGGCGCGCGATCGCGATGCCGGTCAGCGAGCAGGCCAGCGTCGCGACCCAGGTCCAGTGCCATCCGCCGACGCGGTGCGCTACCCAGGCCACCGCCGGCGGCGCCAGGAACTGGCCCAGCGACGAGGCCTGTTGCATCAGCCCGACGGTGGTCGACACGGTGGCCGGTCCGGGCGCGAAGCGCACGCCGAGCAGGAACAGCGTGGCCGGCACCATGCCGCCCGCGAGCGAGAAGGCGCAGACGGCCACGAAGCGCAGCGGGGCGGGCAGCCCGATGGCGTCGGCGCCCGGCCCGCCCAGTTCCGCGAAGGCCGCGATGCCGCCCAGCGCCATGATCAGGAAGCCCCACTGCAGCAGCCGTTCGGGGGCGATGCCGCGCTGCAGCCAGCGCCCGCCCATGATGTTGCCGACGATGTTCATTGCGGCCGCCAGCGCCGTGAGCACCGCGTTCCAGCCGGCCGGCACGCCCGCGCCGGCATAGATCGCGGGCAGGAAGCCGATCACCGCCATCCACTGCGCCGAATAGACGGCGAAGCTCAACGCCGTGAGCCAGGGCCCGCGCGCGCCGACGGTGGTGCGCAGGCGCGACCAGCCGCTCTCGGGCACGCTGGCGGCGCTCGGCGCGCGCTGCCGGTCGGCCGGCACCGCGACGAACAGCCAGGCCGCCGCCAGCGCCGACACCAGCGACAGCGCCCACCACCAGCCGGGCCAGCCATTCCAGCCGATCAGCACCGGGCCGAGCAGCAGGGCCAACGCCACGCCGAACGGCATGTAGGCGCCCCAGAGCCCCAGCGCGGCCTTGTCGGCGCCCGCGGGCGTGAGGGCGCGAATCAGCCCCGGGCCCGGCATCACCGCCAGCAGGAAGCCGATGCCCTCGACGGCGCGCAGCACCAGCAGCCAGGGCACGGCCTGCTCGGGGGGCAGATGGCTGCCGACCGCACCGCCCGCGAGGCTGGCCAGGGTCAGCACCGCCAGTCCGCCGAGCATGCTGCGGCGCAGGCCGATGGTGTCGGCCGCCAGGCCCGCGAGCAGGCCCAGCGTCATGCTCGCGACCTGCACCAGCGAGAGCAGGAAGCCGGCCTCGACCAGGCCGATGCCCAGCGAAGCCTGCAACGCCGGCACCGCGGGCGGCAGCTTGCCCAGGTGCAGCGCGGCGCTGACGCCCGCGACCACGACCGCGAAGGCGGCCGCGGGGATGCGCGGGCGCGCGCCGGCCGATGTCATGCCGTCGGCCCGTCGGCGCGCGCGATGCCGCGCCGGCCGGTCAGCCGCTCGTGCTCGCGCATCGCGAAGCGGTCGGTCATGCCCGCGATGTAGTCGGCCACGGCGCGCGGACGGTCGGCGCGCGCGGCGAAGGACTCGGGCATCTCGGCGCCGCGCTCGAGGTAGGCGTCGAACAGTTCGCGCACCACCTCGCGCGCCTGGTCGGTGGTCTGCACCACCTGCGGGTGGCGGTAGAGATTGCGGAACAGGAAGCGCTGCAGCGTCTCCGACTGCGCACGCATGCTCTCGCTGAACGCGACCACCGGCGGCGCGCGGCGCACCGCGTCGGCATCGCCGGGCGCGAGCGCTTCGAGCGTCGCGCGGGTGGCGTCGATCACGTCGTAGACCTGGGCGCTGAGCATGCGGCGGATGGTTTCGTAGAGCACGCGGCGGCCGCCGAGCGCCGGGTATTCGGCCAACGCCTCGCGCCGGTAGCGCTCGAACAGCTCGACCTCGGCCAGCTGCTCGACGGCGATCAGGCCGGAGCGCACGCCGTCGTCGATGTCGTGGGCGTTGTAGGCGATCGCATCGGCCAGGTTGCACAGCTGCGCCTCGAGGCCGGGCTGGGTGCGGTCGATGAAGCGGCGCGCCACGCCGCCGGGCTCGGCCGCCTCGAGCTTCTCGGCATTGGCGCGCGAGCAATGCTTGAGGATGCCCTCGCGCGTCTCGAAGCTGAGGTTGAGGCCGTCGTACTGCGGATAGCGGTGCTCGAGCGCATCGACCACGCGCAGGCTCTGCAGGTTGTGCTCGAAGCCGCCGTGCTCGGCCATGCAGGCATTGAGCGCGTCCTGCCCCGCGTGGCCGAAGGGCGTATGGCCGAGGTCATGGGCCAGCGCGACCGCCTCGACCAGGTCCTCGTTGAGCCGCAGCGCGCGCGCGATCGACCGGCCGAGCTGCGCCACCTCGAGCGAATGGGTCAGCCGCGTGCGGAACAGGTCGCCCTCGTGGTTGAGGAACACCTGCGTCTTGTAGACCAGCCGCCGGAACGCCGTCGAATGCACGATGCGGTCGCGGTCGCGCTGGAAGGCGTCGCGCGTGGGCGCGGGCGGCTCGGGATGGCGGCGGCCGCGCGAACGCGCGGGGTGCGAGGCGTAGGGCGCGAGGCTCATGGGTCCGCGGTGGCGATGCCGGCCATCGAAAGGAAGCTCAGGCCGCCGCGCAGGATTGCGCGAGCACCTCGCGCACCAGCGCGTCGGGCGCGCCGCGCATGATCGCGGAGCCGGGCTTGTCGATCACCACGAAGCGGATCTCGCCGCCCTCGGATTTCTTGTCGACGCGCATCAGCTCGAGGTAGCGGTCCGCGCCCAGGTCGGGGCCGACGGTGGGCAGGCCGGCGCGCTGGATCAGGCGGGTCAGCCGCTCGACGAAAGCCGCGTCCACGCCGCCGAGGCGCTGCGACAGCCGCGCCGCCATCACCATGCCGCAGCCCACGGCCTCGCCATGCAGCCATTCGCCATAGCCCAGGCCCGATTCGATCGCGTGGCCGAAGGTGTGGCCGAAATTGAGGATGGCGCGCAGGCCGGTCTCGCGCTCGTCCTGGCCGACCACCAGCGCCTTGATCTCGCAGCTGCGCTTGACCGCATGCGCGAGCGCCGCGGGATCGCGCGCCACCAGGGCCTCGATGTTGGCTTCGATCCAGTCGAGGAAGGCCATGTCGTGGATCGGCCCGTACTTGATGACCTCGGCCAGGCCGGCGCTGAGTTCGCGCGGCGGCAGGGTCTGCAGGGTGCCGAGGTCGCAGACCACCAGCTGCGGCTGGTAGAAGGCGCCGATCATGTTCTTGCCCAGCGGATGGTTGATGGCCGTCTTGCCGCCGACCGAGGAATCGACCTGCGCCAGCAAGGTGGTCGGCACCTGGACGAAGGGCACGCCGCGCATGTAGCTGGCGGCCGCGAAGCCGGTCATGTCGCCGACCACGCCGCCGCCGAGCGCGAACAGCACGGTCTTGCGGTCGCTGCCGTGGCCCAGCAGCGCGTCGAAGATCAGGTTCAGGGTCTCGAGGTTCTTGTAGGCCTCGCCATCGGGCAGCTCGAGCAGATGCACCTGCCGGAACCGGCCGGCCAGCGCCTCGCGCAGCGCCTGGGCGTAGAGCGGCGCGACCGTGGTGTTGCTGACGATCAGCGCGCTGGCCGCCTGCGGCACGATGCCGTAGGTCTGGGGAGCGTCGAACAGGCCGGCGCCGATGAGGATGGGATAGCTGCGGTCGCCGAGCGGGATGTCGACGCGTTCGAGGGTGGGCGGGGAAACGGAGGCGGCGGGCGATGGCATGGCGGGAGTTTAGGCGGTGCGGCGCCCAGGGGCCGGAGCGCCGGCGGCAAGCGCCCCGGCGCGCCAGGGGCGATGCGCCTCGGCCAGCGCGAGCTCAGTCCGAGGACGAGGGCGGCTCGGGCCCTTCGGGATGCGCGCCGGGCGGCACGATCCCGGCCAGTTCGAGCTGCATCACGATGATGTTCACGAGCGTCGCGACCGTGGGACGCCCGGTGTCGACCACATCGTGAGCCGTCTCGCGGTAGAAGGGATCGCGCGCATCGTGCAGCTCGCGCAGCCGGCCCAGCGGATCGGCCACCTGCAGCAGCGGCCGCTTGACGTCGTGGCGCAGCCGCCGGAACAGGTCCTCGGGCGAGGACCGCAGGTAGATGACGTGGAAATGGCCGCGCAGCTGCAGCCGGTTGGCCTCGCGCAGCACCGCACCGCCCCCGGTGGCCAGCACGCCGTTCGCGCCGGCCGCCAGCTCGGCGATCACCTGCTGCTCGAGATCGCGGAAGGCGGCTTCGCCCTCGCGCTCGAAGTAGTCGCGGATCGAGCAGCCGATGCGCTGCTCGATCTCGTGATCGGTGTCGACGAAGGGAAGGTTGAGCCGAAGACCCAGCCGCCGGCCCACCGCGGACTTTCCGGCGCCGGGCAATCCGACGAGTGCGACGGCCACGCCGTGGCTGCTACGCCCGCGCGTCAGCGCGCGGCGTTGCGGTCGGTAATCATCTTCGGGGTGATAAAGACGAGCATTTCGGTCTTGTTCGCAATGCGAGTCCGTGTGCGGAACAGCGCCCCCACATAGGGCACTTCACCCAGCACCGGCACGCGCGACTCGTCATTGGATTCGTTGAGCTCGAAGATACCACCGATGACGACCGTGCCGCCGTTCTCGACCAGCACTTCGGTCTGGACGTGCTTGGTGTTGATGGCCGGGCCTGCGGTGGTGTTGATGCCTCGGGCATCCTTGCTCACATCCAGTGTGAGGATGATGTTGCCCTCGGGCGTGATCTGCGGCGTGACTTCGAGCTTGAGCACGGCCTTGCGGAACGAGATCGAGGTGGCACCGCTCGAGGTCGCCTGCTGGTAGGGGATTTCCTCGCCCTGCTCGATCAGGGCCTTGGTCTGGTCGGCCGTGATGACGCGGGGGCTGGACACCAGCTTGCCCTTGCCGTCGGCTTCGAGTGCCGAGATCTCGAGGTTCAGCATGCGGGAGAAGCTGGAGTTGAACAGCGAGATGGCGAAGGTGCCTGCGGCCACGCCGTTGCCGGTGGGATCCGACGCTGGCATATTGACGAAGTTCGAGTTGGTCCAGGTGGTGGTGCCTGTGCTTCCGCTGCCATTGGTGCCTTGGGTTACAACGGGCATCGCGCCAAAGTTGCCGAAGGCCCGATTGCCGTTGGCAGAAGCCACGCGCTCGCCCGCAATACCCCCTCCCAGGCGCGCGCCCAGCGACTTGCCGAAGGTGTCGGTCGCTTCAACGATACGGGCCTCGATCAGCACCTGACGCACCGGCACGTCCAGCTTCTGGATCAGTTCCGACACTTGAGCAAGGCGGGAAGGTATGTCCGAAACAAACAGCTGGTTGGTACGCGCCTCCGCAATCACGCTGCCGCGCGGACTCAAAATGCGCGTGGCCGAGCCGCTCCCGCCTCCGCCCCCTGCCGACGCTCCCGTTCCCGTCAGCCCCTGGGCGATCGTGATCGCCTTGGTGTAGTTCAACTGAAACGACTGCGTCCGCAGCGGCTCGAGGTTCTCGATCGCCGCCTTGGCCTCGAACTCGAGTTTCTCCTTGGCATTGATCTCGTCCTTCGGCGCGATCCACAGCACGCTGCCGTTCTTGCGCATGCCGAGATTCTTGGCCTGCATGATGATGTCGAGTGCCTGATCCCAAGGCACGTCTTTCAGCCGCAAGGTCAACGCACCGGTCACCGAATCGGAGGTCACGATGTTGAAGTTCGTGAAGTCGGCGATCACCTGCAGCAGCGAGCGAATCTCGATGTTCTGGAAATTCAGCGACAGCTTCTCACCCGTGTAACCCACGCCCTGCGTCAGCTTGGTCGGGTCGACCTTGCGCGCACGGACTTCCACCACGAACTGGTTGTCGCTCTGGTAGGCACTGTGCTCCCAGTCGCCCTTGGCCTCGATCGTCATGCGGACACGATCACCGGCCTGCTGAGCCGTGATCGATTGCACCGGCGTATTGAAATCGGCGACGTCGAGGCGACGGCGCAGCCCCTCGGGCAAGGTGGATTTGGTGAATTCCGCCACCAGCGTCTTGCCTTGCTGCCGCAGATCGACACCCACTTGGTTGTTGGCCAGATCGATGATGACGCGGCCCGTGTTGTCGGGCCCGAGACGGAAATCGACATCGCGCAACGGAAGCATGTCGCGGTTGCGGTTCTCGGCGAAGGCCGCGGAGGCGGACGCCGCGAGCGCGACGCCGGCGACGGGCTCGAGCGTCACCAGCAGCGACTTGCCCTGGATCTCGGTCTTGTACGCGGTGGCCTGTTTGAGATTGAGCACCACACGGCTGCGTTCACCGGCCTGCACCACGTTGACCGAACGCAGATTGCCCTGATTGATCTCGATCGCGGAACGCCCGATGGCATTCGTGACACCGGGGAAATCGAGCGCGATGCGTGCGGGCGCCTGGACCGCAAAACCATTGGGGACCGTGGCCAGGGGCTGCGCCAGGTCGATACGGATCACCTCCGCACCCGACTGCGTCGAGCTGGTCACCGCCTCGATGGCGTTCTGCGCCTGGGCCATGGCAAAAGCACCGCATGCCAGCAGTCCGAGGGCGACGTTTCGCAGCCGCTGCGCCATCTTCGATTTTTCTAGGTTCATTTCGCACTCTCTTGCAACTGCAGCGATGCTGCGCGTTCGATCCATTCGCCAGCCGCGTCCTGCACGATTTCCCGCAGGGCGACTTCGCTTTCGTTGATCCGCGTGATGCGGCCGTAGTTGAGGCCCAGGTACTCGCCAACGCGCACCTTGTAGAGCAGCTTGTCGACCTTCAACAAGGCCACGGGCTGCCCGTTACGGTTCATCGTGCCGACCATTGCCATCGAATCGAGCGGGAAGGCCTCGAGGGCCTCCTTGCGACGCGCCAGTTCGGGAGCAATCAGATCGGAGCTGCCCTGCTGGTTCGATTCGCGCCGCAGCGCCTGCGTGAGCTTGAGCTTGTTGAACGGCTCGAACGACGAAGCTTCCGTGTAGGCCTGCGGCGTGAACCGCTTCGGCTCGGCGATCGGCGTGATGCTGGGCTTGACCTGGGCACGCTGCTCGACCATCCAGCGCTGGAGGTCTTCCTGCTCGGAATTGCTGCAGCCGCTCAGGCCGATCGCAGCAGGCAGCAACCACAACAGATGGGCGGCCGTCTTCATTTCTTCTTGCCCTTCGGCGCCGCGGCGCGCTTCTGGGCCAGGCGTTCTTCCTCGTCGAGATAACGATAGGTGCGCGCCGTGGCATCCATGGTCAGCACGTCCTTGTCCTTTTGCGGCGTCACGCTCAGGTTGTTGAGCGTGACGATGCGCGAGAGGCTCGCAACATCGGCCGCAAACGCACCCATGTCGTGATAACGACCGGTCACCCGCACAGCAATCGGCAGCTCGGCGTAGTAATCCTTGACGACCACCTGCCCCGGACGGAACAGTTCGAACTGCAGGCTGCGACCGAGTCCGGCCTGGTTGATGTCCGACAGCAGCGCGTCCATTTCAGCCTTGCTCGGCAACTGCTTCTCGAGCAGCGTGACGTACTGCTGCACCTGCTCGCGCTGCTTCTTCAACAGATCGAGGTTGGCAGCCTGGGCTACCTTCTTCTGGTAGTCGGCCTTGAGCGTGACCTCCTTGCCGCGCTCCGATTCGAGCTCATCGTTCGAATTCGTGAGCCACACGAACCACAAGGCCACCACCACGACGATGGTCAGGCCCAGGCACAGCGCATAGCGCGGCACGGACGGCCAGCTCGCGGGATCGTTGGTGTTCAGCCCGCGGAACTGATCGCCGAAGCGGCGCAGCGCCGCGCCGAAATCTATCTGGGGGGAAGAGCGTTTGCTTGCCATGATCGCCTAGCCCTTGGACTGCGCCGCGGTGGCCAGCGCCTTGTCGGCAGCGGCCTTCTGCGCGTCGGTCGGCCGCTTGAGGCCGATGCGCATGGTGAAGTTCGCCACCCGCCGCTGGTCGCGCTGGTTCGCACTCAGGCTCACGGTGGCGGAAGTGATCTCGACCAGCTCCGGCTTCACCAGCCAGGGACTGTTGTTGCCGAGATTGCGCAGCAGCTCGGACACGCGCTCGTTCGACTGCGCCATGCCCTGCAGCGTGACGGTCTGGTTGTCCTGCTTCATGTTCGACAGGTAGACGCCGTCGGGCAATTGCCGCACCAACTCGTTGAGCAGATGCACCGGCAGGTTGCGATCGCCCTGCAGGTCCTCGACGGCCTGCTGGCGCGCGCGCAGCGCCGCGATCTCCTCCTGCAAGGTCGAGATCTCCTTGATCTCGACCTCGAGCTTCTTGATCTCGCCCTGCAGGAAGCGGTTCTTCGATTGCTGGGCCGAGATCTGGGCTTCGAACCAGAGATAGCCCAGGCACGCGATCAGGCCGCCGAGCAGCGCGGCGCCGGCCAGCGCGCCATAGAAGGCTTCGCGCCGGCGCTTGCGCGCGGCCTCGCGGTGCGGAAGCAGGTTGATCAGGATCACTGCAGGAACCTCCGCATGGCCAGACCGCAGGAGGTCAGATAGGAAGGCGCTTCGCGCCGGACCTTCTTCTCGCGGATGTTGGAGCCGAGCTCCATGCCGTCGAAGGGATTGACGAGCGAGCAGGCAAAGGAGGTCTGCCGCGTCACCGCATTGCTCAGGCCCGGCAGCGAGGCCGATCCGCCGGCCAGCATCACGTAGTCGACTCGGTTGTGCGGCGTGCTGGTGAAGAAGAACTGCAGCGCGCGTGCGATTTCCTGGGCGATGCTTTCGACGAAGGGCTTGAGGACGCCCGAGCCGTAGTCGTCGGGCAGGTCGCCGCTGCGCTTCTTGGCCTCGGCCTCCTCAGCCGAGAAGCCGTACTGGCGCACGATCATCTGGGTGAGCTGGGCGCCGCCGAAGGCCTGGTCGCGGTCGTACAGCACTTCCTGGTTGCGCAGCACCTGCATGCTGGTGGTGAAGGCGCCGACCTCGAACAGGGCGACGATGGCGTCCTGGCCCTTGCCCGGCAGCTGTTCGATCAGGCGCGCGGTGGCCAAGCGCGAGGCATAGGACTCGACGTCCAGGATCATGGCCTTGAGGCCCGCCGCCTCGGCCAGGCCTTCGCGGTCCTGCACCTTCTCCTTGCGCGACGCGGCGATCAGCACTTCGACGTCGCCCGCCGAGCTCAGGCTCGGCCCGGTCACGCAGAAATCGAGACTCACTTCGTCCAGCGAGAAAGGAATGTATTGATTGGCTTCCGATTCGACTTGGATTTCGAGCTCCTGCTCGCTCATCCCGCCGGGAAGAATGATCTTCTTGGTGATCACCGCCGAAGGCGGCAGCGCCAGCGCGACGTTGCGCGTGCGGGTGCCGCTCTTGCGCACCACGCGGCGCACGGCCTCGGCGACCTCGTCGAACTTCTCGACGTTGCCATCGGTGATCCAGCCGCGCTCGAGGGGCTCGATGGCGCAGCGTTCCAGGATCAGCTTGCCGCTGGCTTCACGGCCGAGCTCGACCAGCTTGACGCTGGACGAGCTGACATCCAGCCCGAGCAGGGGGGCGTTCTGACGACGAAACAATGTTCCAAGAGCAGCCAAGTTCTGTCCCTCTTCCCCTGCATTTGTAACCAATGGAAAAATTTGAATTCGGTTGCATGCTAGCAGCACGCCCGACGCCATCCAAGGGGCGGATCGGGACGGCAGGGTCGATCGTTGCCAAAAGCTGACGCTAAAGCCTCGTTTTGTAACTTTCGATTTAGGACTGGTGCGCCGAGCAAACATCGGGGCCCGCCCAAGGGGTGGCTTTTTATAATGCGCGGTGACTCTCGGGCCCTCCATGCAAGAAAACACACGGCCAACGCCAAACTCCAAGCGCCCAGCCAAGACCCCACCCGCCTCCACCCGGCCCGCCTGGCTCAAATGGCTGCTGCGCTTCGTGTTCTGGGGCCTGGGCATCGCCGCGGCCGGCGTGCTGTCGGTGATCTGCGTGGTCGCGGTGGCGCTGGCGGTCGCCTATCCGAACCTGCCCGACATCTCCGAGCTCTCCGACTACCGGCCCAAGCTGCCGCTGCGGGTGTTCTCGGCCGAGGGCATCCTGATCGGCGAGTTCGGCGAGGAGCGCCGCAACCTGACGCCGATCTCGGCCATTCCCAAGGTGGTGAAGGACGCCGTGCTGGCGGCCGAGGACGCCCGCTTCTACGACCACGGCGGCGTCGACTACAAGGGCATGATCCGCGCCGGCCTCGCGAACATGAACCGCGTGAAGAGCCAGGGCGCCTCCACCATCACCATGCAGGTGGCGCGCAACGTCTACCTGAGCTCCGAGAAGACGCTGACGCGCAAGATCTACGAGGTGCTGCTGACCTTCAAGCTCGAGCACCTGCTGAGCAAGGACCAGATCTTCGAGATCTACCTGAACCAGATCTACCTCGGCAACCGCGCCTACGGCTTCTCCGCCGCCTCCGAGGCCTACTTCGGCAAGCCGCTGTCCGAGCTCACCATCGCCCAGGCCGCGATGCTGGCCGGCCTGCCCAAGGCGCCCGGCGCCAACAACCCGGTCAACAACCCGCAGCGCGCGCGCGGCCGGCAGTTCTACGTGATCGACCGCATGCAGGAAGCCGGCTTCATCACCGCCGAGCAGGCCGCGGCCGCCAAGAAGGAAGAGCTGCACCTGCGCGACGCCGCCGACCCGAACCGGCTGCACGCCGAGTACGTTGCCGAGACGGTGCGCCAGCTGATGTATGCGCAGTACGGCGATAGCACCTACACGCGCGGCCTCAAGGTCTACACCTCGCTCGTGGCGGCCGACCAGGCCGCCGCCTACAAGGCGCTGCGCAAGGGCATCATGGATTACGAGCGCCGCCAGATCTACCGCGGCCCCGAGAAGTTCGTCGAGCTGCCGAACGACGCCAAGGATGTCGACGAAGCGGTGGACGACGCGCTCAGCGACCATCCCGACAACGGCGACGTGATGGCGGCCGTGGTGCTCAAGGCCACCGCCAAGCAGATCGACGCGGTGCGCGGCAACGGCGACGCGGTGCAGATCACGGGCGAAGGCCTCAAGCCCGCGCAATCGGGCCTTTCCGACAAGGCACCGCCCAACATCAAGATCCGCCGCGGCGCGGTGATCCGCGTGGTGAAGACCCCCAAGAACACCTGGGAGATCACCCAGCTGCCCGAGGTCGAGGGCGCCTTCGTCGCCATGGACCCGCGCGACGGCGCGATCAAGGCGCTGGTCGGCGGCTTCGACTTCGGCAAGAACAAGTTCAACCACGTCACGCAGGCCTGGCGCCAGCCGGGCTCGAGCTTCAAGCCCTTCATCTACTCGGCCGCGCTCGAAAAGGGCTTCACGCCCGCCACCGTGATCAACGACGGCCCGCTGTTCTTCGACGCCGGCACCACCGGCGGCCAGCCCTGGGAGCCCAAGAACTACGGCGGCGGCTACGACGGCCCGATGTCGATGCGCACCGCGCTGATGAAGTCGAAGAACCTGGTCTCGATCCGCATCCTGCAGTCGATCGGCACGCGCTACGCACAGGACTGGATCACCAACTTCGGCTTCGAGCGCGAGAAGCATCCGGCCTACCTGCCGATGGCGCTCGGCGCGGGCTCGGTCACGCCGATGCAGATGGCGGTGGGCTACTCGGTGTTCGCCAACGGCGGCTACCGCGTCAATCCCTACCTCGTGACGCGCATCACCGACCACAAGGACAAGCTGCTGGTCGACAAGCAGCCGCCGCTGCTCAACGACGCGCTGCGCGCCATTCCGCAGCGCAACGCCTTCATCATGGACAGCCTGCTGCAATCGGTGGCGCGCGCCGGCACCGCGGCCAAGGCCCAGGCGATGCTCAAGCGGCCCGACCTCTACGGCAAGACCGGCACCACCAACGATTCGCTCGATGCCTGGTTCGCGGGCTTCCAGCCGACCATGACCGCGATCTCGTGGATCGGCTACGACACGCCGCGCAACCTCGGCGACCGCGAGACCGGTGGCGGCCTGAGCCTGCCGATCTGGATCAACTTCATGGAAACCGCCATCAAGGGCGCGCCGGTCACCGACCTGTCGACCACGCCGCCCGCCGGCGTGGTGAACGTGGGCGGCGAGTGGTACTACGACGACTACGCGCCGGGCCGCGGCGTGGCCAGCCTGGGTGTCGAGACGACGCCGGCGGCACCGGCCGAAGCGTTGAGCGGCGCGCCGGTGAGCCCGCCCGCGCCGCCCGAGGAGCGCAGCCGCATCCTCGACCTGTTCCGCAACTGAAGCGAGGCCGCGGGCCTTGCTCAGCCCGCGGTGAAGCTCAGCGGCTGCCCCGCCTGCAGGCTCGCCTCGCGCGACAGGTTGCCGAAGAACTCTTCCGCGCTCTTGGTGTCGACCCAGGCCTGGCCGTCGAAGCGGTAGTGGTAGCCGCCCGAGCGCGCCGCGAGCCAGATCTCCTGCAGCGGCTTCTGCAGGTTCACGATCAGCTGGCTGCCGTTGGGAAACGAAATCGTGATCATGCCGCCCACGCGCTGGTTGTCGATGTCGGCGTCCGTGGCGTCGTTGATGCGGTCGCAGCTGTGCTCGATCGCCGCCAGCGCGGCTTCGGCGCGGTCCATGTATTCGGAGTCCGTCATTACAATTTCGTTATGTTGAATGTCCACCAAATTCTAGTGAGCGCCCGCGGCCGCACTGCGCTCATGGTCTGCCTCGCCGCCGCCACCCTCGGCCTGGCCGCCTGCGGACAGCGCGGCGCCCTCTATCTGCCGACCGATCCGGCCGCCTCGCAACGCGCCACGCTGCCCGATCTGCTGACGCCCAGCATGCCCGGCGGCACCAGCAATGCCACCCCGTCTTCCGGCACCGGCCAGGCCGCGCCGAAGCCCGCCACCGCCAGCAGCGGAGCCGCACGATGAGCACCCTTCCCCTGCCCGGCCATCCCCACATCGCGCAGCGCGACGGCGCGCTCCAGGTCGAAGGCGTGTCGCTCGACGCGCTCGCGCGCGAGCACGGCACGCCGCTGTTCGTCTACTCGAAGCAGTGGATGCTCGACGCCCTGGCTGCCTACCAGCGCGGCTTCGAGGGCCGCGATGCGCTGGTCTGCTACGCGATGAAGGCCAATTCCTCGCTCGGCGTGCTGCGCGTGTTCGCCGAGGCCGGCTGCGGCTTCGACATCGTCTCGGGCGGCGAACTCGCGCGCGTGCTCGCGGTCGGCGCCGATCCGAAGAAGATCATCTTCTCGGGTGTCGGCAAGACCCGCGCCGAGATGCGCCAGGCGCTCGCGGCCGGCATCGCCTGCTTCAACGTCGAGAGCGAGGCCGAGCTCGAGGTGCTCAACGAGGTGGCGCTGGCCGAGAAGGCGCGCGCGCCGATCAGCATCCGCATCAATCCCAACGTCGATCCCAAGACGCATCCCTACATCTCCACCGGCCTCAAGGGCAACAAGTTCGGCATCGCGCACGACCGCGCGGTGCAGGCCTACCGCCACGCGGCCAGCCTGCCGGGCCTCGAGGTGGTGGGCATCGACTGCCACATCGGCTCGCAGATCACCGAGGCCTCGCCCTACTTCGACGCCTTCGAGCGCGTGCTCGACCTGGTGGTGGCGATCGAGGCCGCGGGCATTCCCATCCATCACCTGGACTTCGGCGGCGGCCTGGGCATCGACTACAACGGCGAGACGCCGCCGCAGGCCGATGCGTTGTGGCGGCAGCTGCTCGAGCGGCTCGACGCGCGCGGCTTCGGCCAGCGCAAGCTGGTCATCGAGCCGGGCCGCTCGCTGGTCGGCAATGCCGGCGTGTGCCTGACCGAGGTGCTCTACACCAAGCCCGGCGAGGACAAGAACTTCTGCATCGTCGACGCGGCCATGAACGACCTGCCGCGTCCCGCGATGTACCAGGCCTTCCATCGCATCGTGCCGCTGCGCGAGCGCGCTGGCACGGCCACCAGCTACGACGTGGTGGGCCCGGTCTGCGAGAGCGGCGACTGGATCGGCCGCGACCGCGAACTCAACGTGGTGGCCGGCGACCTGCTGGGCGTGCTCTCGGCCGGTGCCTATTGCATGAGCATGGCGAGCAACTACAACACCCGCGCGCGCGCGGCCGAGGTGCTCGTGAGCGGCACGGCCGCCACGCTGATCCGCCGGCGCGAGACGCTGGAAGACCAGCTGCAGGCCGAGCTGCAAGCCTCCAAGGGCTGAGCGGGCACCGCGGCTAATTCGACGGCCGCGCCCGGGCTCCGGCCCGCGCCGCCGGCACGCCCGCCTTGCGGGCGCCAATCCATCGCCAGAGCCGCCACGCCAGCAGCAGGCCGATGATCGCCGCGTAGACGAACACCTCGGCGAAGTTGTTCTTGCCCGCGCGCATCCAGAAGAAGTGCAGCAGGCCCAGCCCCGCGATCAGGTAGACCAGCTTGTGCAGCAGCTGCCAGCGCTTCGCGCCCATGGCCTTGATCGCGCGGTTGAACGAGGTCAGCGCCAGCGGGGTCAGCAGCACGAAGGCCGAGAAGCCCACGAGGATGAACGGCCGCTTCGCGATGTCCTTGGCGATCTCGCCCCAGTCGAGCCCCATGTCGAACCACGCGTAGCACAGCAGATGCAGCACCACGTAGAAGTAGGCGTACAGGCCCAGCATGCGCCGGAAGCGCGCCAGGCCGTTCCACTTCGTCGTCACGCGCAGCGGCGTGACCGCCAGCACGATGCACAGGAAGCGCAAGGTCCAGTCGCCGGTCGCGCGGATCAGGTATTCCTGGGGATTGGGGCCCAGCTGGTCGACCACCACGCCGTAGGCCAGCCACGCGAACGGCAGCAGGCACAGCAGGAAGACGACGGGCTTGGCGGCGGGATGCAGCAGCAGCTTGTTCATGGCGTTCGGGTCGCGCCCCCTCGGGTTGCGGGGGAGCGCGCCCGCCTCAGTAGTTCTTCTTCAGGTCCATGCCCGCATAGAGCTGGCCGACCTGCGCTTCGTAGCCGTTGAACAGCAGCGTCTTGTTGCGCTTGGCGAACAGGCCGCCGCCGTCGCCGATGCGGCGCTCGGTCGCCTGGCTCCAGCGCGGATGGTCGACGTTCGGGTTCACGTTCGAATAGAAGCCGTACTCCTGCGCCGCCGCCTTGTTCCAGGCGGTGCTCGGCTCCTTCTCGACGAAGCGGATCTTCACGATCGACTTGGCCGACTTGAAGCCGTACTTCCACGGCACCACGAGCCGCACCGGCGCGCCGTTCTGGTTCGGCAGCACCTCGCCGTACATGCCGAAGGCCAGCAGCGTGAGCGGATGCATCGCCTCGTCCATGCGCAGGCCCTCGGTGTAGGGCCAGTCGAGCACGCGCGACCCGACGAAGGGCATGGTCTTGGGATCGGCCAGGGTCACGAACTCGACGAACTTGGCATTGCCCTGCGGCTCGACCTTCCTGATGAGCTCGGCCAGCGAATAGCCGACCCACGGGATCACCATCGACCAGCCCTCGACGCAGCGCAGCCGGTAGATGCGCTCTTCCTGCGCGCTGAGCTTGAGCAGGTCCTCGATCGAGTACTTGCCGGGTTTCTTCACCAGCCCCTCGACCTCGACGGTCCAGGGCCGGGTCTTGAGCGTGCCGGCGTTCTTGACCGGGTCGCCCTTGTCGGTGCCGAACTCGTAGTAGTTGTTGTAGCTGGTCGCGTCCTTGTAGTCGGTGAGCTTTTCCATCGTCTGCGCACCGGGCACCGCGGACTTCGCGCCCGGCAGCGCTTCCAGCTTGTTCGGCCGCGCCGTCTGGGCCAGCGCCTCGCGGCCCGCGAAGGAAGCCAGCGTGGCACCGGCCGCGCCGCCCGCCATCAGCTTGAGCAGGTCGCGCCGGCCTTCGTAGAGGGCGCGCGGCGTGATTTCGCTGGAACGCGGGTGGATGAAGCCGCTGTTGCGGCGCGACGGACGGGAAGGGAAGGACATGACGGGCCTTTCGCTGAAATCGTTGTGTTCGGAAGGTAGTTCGTGGCTACCCCCGATTCGGTTACGCGCACGCGGGGCGCGCGGTTTCAATTCTTCGCGAAAGGCGGCCGGCGCGCGCCTACAGGGTGCCGTAGCTGTGCAGGCCGCTCAGGAACATGTTGACGCCGAGGAAGGCGAAGGTCGTGACCGCCAGCCCCGCGAGCGCCCACCAGGCCGCGACGGTGCCGCGCAGGCCCTTGACCAGGCGCATGTGCAGCCAGGCCGCGTAGTTGAGCCAGACGATCAGCGCCCAGGTCTCCTTCGGGTCCCAGCTCCAGTAGCCGCCCCAGGCATCGGCGGCCCACAGCGCGCCCAGCACGGTGGCGATGGTGAAGAAGGCGAAGCCGACCGCGATCGACTTGTACATGACGTCGTCGAGCACCTCGTTGGCCGGCAGGCGTGCCGCGATGCGCTTGCGCCCCAGCAGGATGCCGGCCGCGATCAGCGCCGAGATCGCCGCATAGGCCACCCAGTAGCTGCCGCCGGCTTCCTGCACGCGCTGGCGGAACGCCACCGGCACGAAGCACAGCGCCATGCCCAGCAACCAGATCGGCGTGAGCTTGTACCAGCGGGTCTCGCCCGCCTGTTCCTTCACGAGGTAGGCGAAGGCCACCATGGCCGCGAGCGAGAAGGTGCCGTAGCCGATGAAGTTGGCGGGCACGTGCAGCTTCATCCACCAGCTCTGCAGCGCGGGCACCAGCGGCTGGATCTCGTGCGCCTGGCGCACCAGCGTGTACCAGAGCAGGAAGCCGACCGCCGCGCTCACCACCAGCATCACGAAGGCGCCGAGCGCGCGCGTGCGGTAGTGCTCCTCGTAGTAGAGATAGAACGCGGCCGTGAGCCAGCAGAACAGCACGAACACCTCGTAGAGGTTGCTGACCGGGATGTGGCCGATGTCGGGGCCGAGCTGGTGGCTTTCGTACCAGCGCACCATGGTGCCGATCAGCGCCATGGTGATGGCGGCCCAGGCCAGCCGCGAGCCGATCGCCTCGAGCGCGTCGCCCTGCTTGCCGCCGAAGAAGCCGAGCCAGTAGAACAGCGTGCTCATGAAGAACAGCACGCTCATCCAGAGGATGGCCGACTGGCTCGAGAGGAAGTACTTGAGCCAGAACACGGTGTCGGCGCGCGCCAGGTCGCCCTGGTAGGAGGCGATGGCCAGCAGCGAGGCCGCCGCGACCACGATCGCCAGCACCCGCAGCGGGCGCCAGAACCAGCCCATGGCGATCACGCAGATCAGCGCGCCCACCAGGATCGGCTTCTCGTAGGAGTCCATCGAGCCCGCATGGCGCGCGAAGGCGAACAGGCCGCCCGCGAGCACCAGCGCCGCGAACACCCAGTCGAACAGGTTGCGCCGCGAGAGCCAGCTTTCGTTGAGCGTGAGGGTGGTGGTGTTCATGGTGAGGCGGACTCTTCTTTCTTCAGGGCGAGCAGCTTGTGCTTCAGGTGCTCGAACTCCCGATCGCTGTCGATGGTCTTGCGATTGACCGAGAACGCCATCGTCGCGGCGGTCCCGGTGGTGTTGTCTCCGGCGGCGCCGGCGGGTGTCAGCCACACCCAGAGCCGTCGCTCGCGCACGTACAGCATGGCAAAAATCCCGACGATCAGCAACAGACAGCCCAGATAGACGATGTTCTTGCCAGGGGCGCGCGCCACCTGGAACACGCTGGCCTGCACCTGGGTGAAGTCGGTCATCATCATCGCGACCGGGGCCGGGTAGAAGTGGGCGTCGCTCAGCGCGATCACCGCCTGCGTGAGGAAGGCCTGCGACTTCTCGTCGCCCGGCAGGGCCGCGAGGCCCGCGCCTTCGCGGCTGAGGTTCAGCACCTCGTACAGCACGTCGTTGAGGATGCGCACCAGCACCGCGCCCGCGCGCTCGCGCTCGGCCTCGGGCACGTTGCTCTCCATGAACTCGGCGATCGCCTGCCAGCCGCCCGCGGAGGCGGCATCGGCGCGCGCGGGCTCGCTGCCCGCGAACAGCGCCAGCGCGCGCGTGGCCGACACCCGCAGCTGGTCGGCCATCTCGGGGCGCTTCGGATCGCTGGCCTTGGCGATGTAGCGCTCGATGGCGCGCGCGCGCATCGCCGGGTCCTCGAGCGTGGCGCGCATGCGCACGAAGCCGTCCATCGAGCCCTGCTCGTCGGCCGGCACGCGCAGGTAGCGGAACGGTTCCTCGGGCTTCTCGCGCATGCCCAGCAGGAACACCGGCTGGCCGTCGCCGGTATCGACCGGCACCATGTAGTTCTGGTACTCGCGCGCCTGGCCGGCCGCGTCGCGCAGCTTGTAGCCGATGCTCGGGCCGATGTTGCGCAGCACCTTGGGCTTGTTGGTCTTGTTGGCCGCGCCCAGGCGCGACTCGATGTCGTGGCGCAGGTCGACCTTGCGCACGTCGGCGCCGCTGCCCATGGCGCCGCCGTCGGCGAAGTTCTCGACGTTGATCACGCGCAGCGCGGCGAACTCCAGCGTGAGCTTCTCCTTGCCGTTGGTGATCTCGCTGCTCGGCCCGCCGATCACGCCCTCGACCTCGAAGGGCTTGGCCGCGGCCGCCATCGGCACCGCCTTGAGCTTCACGGTCGAGCCGCCGTCGTCGAAGCTCGACTGGTAGATCTCCACGCCCTTGTAACTGGCCGGATGGTTGACCTCGATGCGCGCGGGCACCTGCGCGCCGGTCTCGCGGTCGTGCAGCACCACCTCGCTTGCGAACAGCTTGGGCATGCCGGTCGAGTAGTAGTCGACGATGAACTTCTTCAGTTCGATCGAGAACGGCAGCTCCTGCAGCAGCACGCCGTCGGCCTGGTTGAGGATCGCCACGCTGCCCTGCCCGCCCTCGGGCACCAGGATGTTGCCGCGGAAGGTCGGATTGCTGGCCGACAGCCGGTGCTGCGGCGGCACGTCGGCGATCATGCCGCCGCCGGTGAACACGCTCTTGCCGTTGAACCAGGTCTGCGCGCGCACCACGAGGTCGCCGTCGAGCAGGCCGCCGATGCACACCAGCACGATGGCGCTGTGCGCCGCGATGTAGCCGAGCTTGTGCGCGCCGCCGGCACGCGCGGCGACCATCCAGCCGGCCGGCGTCTTGCCGTCGCCCGTGGCCTCGCGCTGCTGCAGCTTGACCTTCCAGCCGCCGCTCACGAGCAACTGGCCGATGCGGTTGGCCGCCATGTCGGGCGTTTCGCCGAGCTGCGTCTGCGCGCGCTGGCCGAAGGCCTTGAGGCTCTGGGTGCGGATGTCTTCCTTGAAGGTGCGCAGCTCGACCACGATGCGCGGCGTGTTGCGCACGATGCACAGCGTGGTGCTGATCACCAGGAACAGCAGGATCAGCAGGAACCACCAGGCGCTGTAGATCGAGTCGAGCCGCGCGGCGCGGAACACCTCGGCCCAGAACGGCCCGAACTGGTTGATGTAGTTGTTGATCGGCTCGTGCTGCTTGAGCACCGTGCCGATGATCGAGGCGATGCAGATGATCGTGAGCAGCGCGATCGCGAAGCGCATCGACGACAGCAGTTCCACCGCCGCGCGAACCGCTTGCGGGCCGCGATGGACGCGAAGGCCGTGAGTGGAGACTGACATCGATTGCTGGAGAAGAGAGGGGAAAAAAAAGCGCCCGGAAGAAGCGAAACGCAAAAGGGCGGGCCATCCTGCTGGATCGGCCCGCCCTCTTTTGGGGTTGTTGTCGGCGGTTAGTTCACGCTCGCGCGTGCGGGATCAACGCAGACCGGCGATGTAGTCGGCCACGGCCTTGATTTCGCGGTCGTTGAGCTTGGCAGCCACGCCGGTCATCACGGCGTTGTTGGCGCGCACCGTGGCACCGTCGCCGCGGAAGGCCGTGAGCTGGGCCGCCGTGTAATCGGCGTGCTGGCCGCCCAGGCGCGGGTACTGCGCGGGCATGCCGGCGCCGTTCGGGCTGTGGCAGCCGGCGCAGGCCGGAACCTGGCGGTCGGCGATGCCGCCGCGGTAGATCCGCTCGCCCAGGGCGATGGTGTCCTTGTCCTTCGAGAAGCCGGGCTTGACCTTCTTCGAGCCGACGAACCAGGCGATGTTGCGCATGTCCTCCTCGGACAGCGCCGAGGCCAGCGGCTTCATGATCGCGCTCTTGCGCTTGCCGGACTTGAAGTCCTCGAGCTGCTTGAGGATGTATTCGGGGTGCTGCTGCGCCAGCTTGGGATTGGCCGGGATCGCCGAGTTGCCGTCCGCGTTGTGGCAGGAGGCGCAGCTCTGGCTGTTGGCCGGGGTGGCGTTGAAGATGGTGTCGCCCTTGGCCGGGTCGGGCTTGGCCTTGACCGGCGTGGTCGGTGCGGCTGCCGTCTCCTCGGCAAAAGCACCTGTGCTGACTGCGGTACCAGCGATCCCCACGAGGGCCGCAAGCAGAAAATTGGCAAACAACTTCATATCGGGGGCTCGAATTTATTGGCGCAAAACCCCGCGATTCTACAATGGCGCCCCGTTCCGAAAGCCCATTGATGACCACGCCGTCGCGCAAGAGCACTGCATTTCCTTCCCGCGCGGCCCCCGCCCAAGACCCCGAGACCGCCGAACGCGAGCGCGCCGCACTGGGCTGGCTGCACACCGCGCACTTCCTGACCAGCGCTCCGCAGCTCGAGCACCTGCCGCCCTTCGACCTGCCCGAGATCGCCTTCGTCGGCCGCTCCAACGCCGGCAAGTCCACCGCCATCAACACGCTCACGCAGCAGACGCGGCTGGCCTTCGCCTCGAAGACGCCGGGCCGCACGCAGCACATCAACCTGTTCGGCATCGGCCGGCAGAAGGTCGACGACGCGGTGCTCGCCGACCTGCCCGGCTACGGCTACGCGGCCGTGCCGCGCGAGGCCAAGCTGCGCTGGCAGCGCGTGATGGGCAACTACCTGATGACGCGCGAGAACCTGCGCGGCGTGGTGCTGATGTGCGATCCGCGCCACGGCCTGACCGAGCTCGACGAGATCCTGCTCGAGGTGATCCGCCCGCGCGTCGAGCAGGGCCTGAAGTTCCTGGTGCTGCTGACCAAGGCCGACAAGCTCACGCGCTCCGAGGGCGCGAAGGTGCTGTCCATCGTGCGACTGCAGGCCGGCGGCGGCGAGGTCAAACTGTTCTCGGCACTGAAGAAGCAGGGCGTGGGCGAGGCGGCCGAGCTGCTGTCGCGCTGGGTCCACACGGCCGACCCCGCGCCCGAAATCGAGCCCGAGCCGCCCGCGGAGTCCTGAGGCAGACCGGGCTGCAGCGGCCGTCCCTTCTGCCTGGTTCACTATTGAAACGATAGCAAAGAGGAGACAGACGCATGATCGAGACCTTCCAACGCAGCCTGCCCAACGGCATCACCCTGAGCTGCCGCGCCGCCGGCGAGCCCGGCCGCCCGCTGATGGTGTTCCTGCACGGCTTTCCCGAGGCCGCGTTCATCTGGGACGAACTGCTCGCCTACTTCGCCGACCCCGCGCACGGCGGCTACCGCTGCGTGGCGCCGAACCTGCGCGGCTTCGAGCAGTCGAGCGCGCCCACCGAGGTGGCCGAGTACAAGGCCCACCTGCTGATCCAGGACATCCAGCAGCTGGTGGCCACCGAGAGCCAGGACGGCACCATGGCCGCGCTGGTCGCGCACGACTGGGGCGGCGCCTTCGGCTGGGGCTACGCCAACGCGTTCCCGCAGCAGGTCGGTAAGCTGGTGATCATCAACTCGCCGCACCCCGGCACCTTCACGCGCGAGCTGCGCAACAGCCCGGCGCAGCAGCAGGCCAGCGCCTACATGAACTTCCTCGCGCGGCCCGATGCCGAGGCCCTGCTCGCGGCCGACGACTTCAAGCGCATGTGGCCCTTCTTCCTGCTGATGAAGGCCGGCCCCGATGGCTTCGGCTGGCTCACCGAGGAAGTGAAGCAGCAGTACCGCGAGGTCTGGAGCGCGGGCCTCACGGGTGCCTGCAATCTCTACCGCGTGACGCCGATGAAGCCGCCGCTGCCGGGCCAGACCATCGACGGCATTCCGGTGCTGCCGCGCGAGCGGCTGGTGGTGAACGTGCCGACCTTCGTGTTCTGGGCGCTCGACGACGCCGCGCTGCTGCCCGGCCTGCTCGAGGGGCTCGACGAGTACGTGCCCGATCTCGTGGTCAAGAAGGTGCCGGGCGCCACCCACTGGATCGTGCACGAGCAGCCGCGGCTCGTGGCGGGCGAGATCGAAGCCTTCCTCAGTAAATAGGCGGATCGCCCTCGGGGCGGGTCTTGAAGCGGCGGTGCACCCAGTAGTACTGGGCCGGCATCGGATCGATGTAGCCCTGCAGCCGCGTGTTCATCAGCGCGGTGTCGGCCTCGACGTCGTCGGTCGGGAAGTTCCGCCAGGTCTCGAGCACCTCGATCTCGTAGCCGCCGCGCGTGAGCTTCGCGACGATCGGCACCACCTTCGCCTTGCCCAGCCGCGCGAAGCGCGAGAGCGAGGGCACGGTGGCGGCCTGCACGCCGTAGAAGGGCACGAAGATGGTCTGGTCGCGTCCGAAGTCCATGTCGGGCAGCAGGTACAGCAGCCCGCCCTTGCGCAGCCCCGCGAGCACCGGCTTGATGCCGTCGACGCGATTGAGCGCCGCCACGTCGCCGAAGCGCGTGCGGCCTTCGCGGATCCAGGCATCGACCATCGGGTCGCGCTGGGTCGTGTAGATGGTGGCCGAGGGCCGTGCCGTGTGCATCGTGAGCGCGGTGGCCGCGGCATCGAGGCCGTAGAAGTGCGGCGCGAACAGGATCATCGGCGCGCTGCCCTCGGCGATCTCGCGGATCTCCGACGCCGCGCCCACGATCTTCAGCCGGCTCGCCACCACCTTCTCGGGCGCATGCCAGAGCCAGCTGCGGTCGAGCCACGACTGCGCCACGTAGACGAAGCTCTGCTTCGCGATCGCGCGCCGCTCGGCCTCGGACTTCTCGGGGAAGCAGACCGCGAGGTTGGTGTCGACCACGCGCCGGCGCGGCAGCGCGATCGTGTGCAGCACGCGGCCCAGGAAAGCGCCGAAGCCGCGCACCAGCGGCAGCGGCAGCGGCGCGATCGCGCGCATGAAACCGATGCCCAGACGGGAACCCAGGCTCATCGTGCCGCCCCCCCGGCCTCGGCCACCACGGGCGCATCGCCACGCGGCTCCTTGTAGCGCGCGTAGTCCCACACGTACTGGCCCGGCAGGCTGCGGATCAGCCGGCCGATGGCCTCGTTCATGGCCGCGGCCGCGTCCTCGAGCGAGGCCTTCGGATCGGTCAGCGCGGTGCCCATGATCGGCTCGAAGCGGATCACGTAGCCCGCGCCGCGCGGCAGCCGTTCGCACACGCTGAGGAAGCAGGCCGCGCCGGTCTGCTGCGCGAGCCGCGGCAGCAGGCTCATGGTGTAGGCGGGCCGGCCGAGGAACGGCGCCCACACGCCCTGCCCCAGCGGCGGCACCTGGTCGGGCAGGATGCCGGTGTAGCCGCCGTTGCGCAGCGTGCGCATCAGGCCGCGCACGCCGGTGATGCTGGTCGGCAGGGTCTGCAGGCCGGGCCGGTCGCGCGAGCCCGCGGCGATCAGTTCGGCCATCCACTTCTTGCGCGCGGGACGGAACAGCGCGGTGATGGGTCCGTAGCGCTCATGGAAGCGCTCGCCGATCGCCTGCCCGCACATCTCCCAGCTGCCCAGGTGCGGCGCGACCAGGATCACGCCCTTCTTCGCCTGCAGCGCGGCCTCGAAGGCCTCCACGCCCTCCCAGCGCAGCACGCGCGGCAGCACCGTCTCGCCATGGGGGCGCAGCCACAGCCAGGGCAGCTCGGAGGCCATCTTGCCGGCCGCGGCGATGGCCGGGCGATAGGCGTCGGGACCGAAGCCCGCGCTCTGCGCATTGGCCCGGAAGCGCCTTCGGTAGTCGGGCGCCAGGGCCCAGACCAGCCATCCGAGCCCCGCGCCGAACCAATGCATCACGGGCATCGGTACGCGGGCGAGCAATCGGAAGAGAGCGATCATGAACAGGTCGGGAATGGGGTCAAGGACGCGCGCGCACGGTTTTGCGCGGCTCGAATAGAATCGAAATTATCGCCGAGTTACGGAACAACTTGCAGGGCGACAAGCACAGGCGCCGCATGGCGATTGTGCCCGCCGATGGCTCATCGGCAATCTGCTAAAGCGTTCGCCAGGGCTCCGCAGAGTTGGCAACGCGCCAAACCACTTCAAGGAGCTTTGAACAAATGGCGAACGACTTCCTCTTCACTTCCGAATCCGTCTCCGAAGGCCACCCCGACAAGGTGGCCGACCAGATCTCGGACGCCATCCTGGACGCGATCTTCGAGCAGGACCCGCGCAGCCGCGTGGCCGCCGAGACGCTGACCAACACCGGCCTCGTGGTGCTCGCCGGCGAGATCACGACCAACGCGCACGTCGACTACATCCAGGTCGCGCGCGACACCATCAAGCGCATCGGCTACGACAACACCGACTACGGCATCGACTACAAGGGCTGCGCGGTCATGGTCTGCTACGACAAGCAGTCCAACGACATCGCCCAGGGCGTCGACCACGCATCGGACGACCACCTGAACACCGGCGCCGGCGACCAGGGCCTGATGTTCGGCTACGCCTGCGACGAGACGCCCGAGCTGATGCCCGCGCCGATCTACTACGCGCACCGCCTGGTCGAGCGCCAGGCCCAGCTGCGCAAGGACGGCCGCCTGCCCTTCCTGCGTCCCGACGCCAAGAGCCAGGTGACGATGCGCTATGTCGACGGCAAGCCGCGCAGCATCGACACCGTGGTGCTCTCGACCCAGCACAGCCCCGACCAGAGCGAGACGCCGACCAAGATGAAGGCCTCGTTCAACGAAGCCATCATCGAGGAGATCATCAAGCCCGTGCTGCCCAAGGAATGGCTGCAGAACACGCGCTACCTGATCAACCCGACCGGCCGCTTCGTCATCGGCGGTCCGCAGGGCGACTGCGGCCTCACCGGCCGCAAGATCATCGTCGACACCTACGGCGGCGCCTGCCCGCACGGCGGCGGCGCGTTCTCGGGCAAGGACCCCTCGAAGGTCGACCGCTCGGCCGCCTATGCCGCGCGCTACGTGGCGAAGAACATCGTGGCCGCCGGCCTGGCGCGCCAGTGCCAGATCCAGGTGGCCTACGCCATCGGCGTGGCCCAGCCGATGAACATCACGGTCTACACCGAAGGTACCGGCGTGATCCCCGACGAGAAGATCGCCGAGCTCGTGCGCGAGCACTTCGACCTGCGTCCGAAGGGCATCATCCAGATGCTCGACCTGCTGCGCCCGATCTACCAGAAGACCGCCGCCTACGGCCACTTCGGCCGCGAGGAGCCCGAGTTCACCTGGGAAGCGACCACGCAGGCCGCGGCCCTGCGCGCAGCCGCCGGCCTCTGAGGCCTACCTCGGCCTACCCCGCGTTCTCCGCCGGCCCCGCTGGCGGAAAACGCACCGTGACCAGCAGCCCGCTCGCCTCGCGCGGGTTGGCTGCCAGGTCCACGTCGGCATCGAAGGCCCGCGCGATCTCGCGCACGATGGCCAGCCCCAGCCCCGTTCCCTCGCTGTCCTGCGCGACTCGGTAGAAGCGCTCGAACACGCGCTCGCGCGCCTCGGCGGGAATGCCCGGGCCGTTGTCCTCCACGCGCAGCACGACCGCGTCCGCGGTCTCACCGAAGCCCACGCCCAGCGTCACCCGGCCGCCCTCCTGCGTGTAGCGCAGCGCGTTGTCGAGCAGGTTGCTGACCAGCGCATCGAGCAGCGCCGGCTGCGCCCGCACGAAGGCCGTGCCCGACGCCTCCAGCCCCAGGTCGATGCGGCGCCGGTCGGCCAGCGCCGCGAGCTGCTCCACGCAGCGCAGCGCCACCGCCGCGAGGTCGACCCGCTCGAGCCGCGTGTGCGCATCGCCATGCTCGGCCTGCGCGAGCAGCAGCAGCTTGTTGGTGACATCGACCAGCCGTCGGTTGCTGGTCTGCATCGCGAGCCACATCGCATCCATGTCGGCGCGGCGCGTGTCCCATTCGCCGCGGTGCTGGCGCGTGTAGCGCGCGTACTCGATCTGCGAGGCCTGCATCGCCAGCGGCGTGCGCAGCTGATGCGCCGCGTCGGCGATGAAGCGCCGCTGCGCCTCCGAGTGCGCGCGCAGCTGCGCGACGAAGCGGTTGATGGTGTCGGCCACCGGCCGCAGCTCGGAGTGCAGCGCGCCGGGATCCACCACCAGGTCCAGATGCAGCGGATCGCGCTGCGCGAGCTGCTGGCTCAGCCGCACGATGGGCCGCAGCTCCAGCGTCAGCGCCGCCACGGCGAGCGCGATGGCCAGCGCGAGCGCGATCAGCAGGTACTCCATCGACGGCCACCACAGCGTGCGCAGCATGTGGTCGCGGCTGCGCTCGGTCTTGCCGACGGCGATGGTGATGTCGCGCGCGCCGCCGATCTCGTACATCGAGCGCGTGGTGACGACCGCGCGCAGCGACAGTCCGCCGAACTCCGCGTCGTACCACTGGGCGCGGTCCACGCCCTCGGGCCGGCGCCGCGCCGGCAGCGGGAAGTCGGGCGAGCCGGCCAGCAGCTCGCCGTTGGCGCCCGTCACGCTGAGGAACACGCGGTCGTGTTCCGGCGAGACGAACAGGCTCAGCGCCGACGGCGGCACGCTGGCCTGCACGTCGTTGTCCTCCCAGATGAGCCGGTCCGACAGCACCTTGGCCGAGGACAGCAGGTCGTGGTCCTGCACGTAATCGGCCACCTCGGCCGCATTGCGCCAGTTGAGCCAGCCGCAGACCGCGACGAACAGCGACAGCGGCAGCAGCAGCCACAGCGCGAGGCGCAGCCGCAGGCTGGAGCGCTTCCTCGTCATTCTTCCTGGCGCGTGCGCAGCAGGTAGCCCACGCCGCGCAGCGTGATGATGGTCGCCTGGCTGGCCTCGAGCTTCTTGCGCAGGCGGTGGATGTAGATGTCCACCGCATCCGCGCTGGGCTCGTCGTCGAGGCCGAAGATGGCGTCGATCAGCGCCTGCTTCGACACCGTGCTGCCGGCCTTGAGCATCAGCGTCTCGAGCAGCGTGCGTTCGCGCGGCGGCAGCGCCAGTTCCTCGCCGGCCAGCGCGAACTGGCGCGTGCGCAGGTCGTAGCGCAGGTCGCCGCAGGCGATGTCGTTGGCCTTGCCCGGCATCTGCCGGCGCACCAGCACCTTGATGCGCGCCACCAGCTCGCGGATCTCGAAGGGCTTCACCAGGTAGTCGTCGGCGCCGATCTCCAGGCACAGCACCTTCTGGTCGAGCGAGGCGGTGGCCGTGAGGATGATCACCGGCACCGTGTCGCCGCGCTCGCGCAGCCGGCGCAGCACGGCCTTGCCCGGCAGGCCCGGGATGTTGAGGTCGAGCAGCACCACGTCGTAGCCGGCCTGCGCCAGTTGCAGGTCGGCGGCCTCGCCGTTGGCGACGTGGTCGACCACGAAGTCCTGTTCGCGCAGCAGGCTGGAGAGCCAGTGCGCGAGTTGCGGGTTGTCTTCGATCAGCAGCAGCTTCATGCGGTCGGCGGGAGTGGCCGTGGATTCTAGGAAGGGTGGCGGCCAGGGCACGGGCCTAGGGATAACCATGAGGAATCGCGCGCGACGCTGAAAGCTGGCCGAAGGATGGCGATTCCTAGACTGGCCCGACCGAACAACCTCGACCGGAGACACCCGACCCCATGTCCGCCACCCGCCGCACCCTACTCGCCGCCGCCCTCTGCGCCGCCTTCGCCACACCCTTCGCCCAGGCCGCCGACGCCCCCATCACCATCATGGTGGGCGGCATCAACAAGATCATCTACCTGCCGGCCAAGCTCACCGAGGCGCTGGGCTACTTCAAGGACGAGGGCCTGAACGTCGAGCTGCAGTCGCAGCCCGCGGGCGTCGACGCCGAGAACCAGCTGATCGCCGGCGCCGTGCAGGGCGTGGTCGGCTTCTACGACCACACCATCGACCTGCAGAGCAAGGGCAAGGAGATCCAGGCGATCGCCGTCTTCTGCAAGGTGCCGGGCGAGGTCGAGCTGGTCAGCACCAAGGCCGACGCGGCCGGCTTCAAGAGCATGGCCGACGCCAAGGGCGGCAAGACCCTGGGCGTGACCGGCCTGGGCTCGTCGACCGACTTCCTCACGCGCTACCTCGCCGACCGCGCGGGCGTGGCCTCGAAGGACTACTCGCTGCTGCCCGTGGGCGCGGGCAACACCTTCATCGCCGCGATGAAGCAGGACCGCATCCAGGCCGGCATGACGACCGAGCCCACGGTGTCGCAGATGGTCAAGAGCGGCGACGCCAAGGTGCTGGTCGACCTGCGCACCGAAGCCGACACGGTGAAGGCGCTCGGCGGCCTCTACCCGGCCGCCAGCCTCTACGTGCAGAACGCCTGGGCCGAATCGCACAAGGCCGAGGCCGGCAAGCTGGCACGGGCCTTCGCGCGCACCATGCAGTACATCCAGTCGCACAGCGCCGAGGAGATCGCCGAGAAGGTGCCGCGCGACTACTACGGCAACGACAAGGCGCTCTACGTGCAGGCGCTCAAGGCCTCGCTGCCGATGTTCACGGCCGACGCGAAGATGCCCGCGGGCGGCCCCGAGACCGTGCTCAAGGTGCTGGCCACCTACAAGCCGCTGGTGAAGAGCAAGAACATCGACCTGTCGAAGACCTACAGCAACGCCTACCTCGCGGCGGCGAAATGACCATGCGCCACGGCTCTCCCCCCTCCTCCGGCGGCGGCAAGGTCGCGGCCACCTCCGCGATCGACTTCGACGACGTGTCGCTGCGCTTCATCTCGCAGGACGGCAACGCCACGGTCGCGCTGCGCAACTTCAGCATGTCGGTGGCGCGCGGCGAGTTCGTCGCCATCGTCGGGCCCACGGGCTGCGGCAAGTCGACCACGCTCAACATGATCACCGGGCTGCTCAAGCCCACCGTCGGCCACGTGCGCGTGATGGGCCAGCCGGTGACCGGCGTCGATCCGCGCATCGGCTTCGTGTTCCAGGCCGACGCGGTGTTCCCGTGGCGCAGCGTGGAGGACAACGTGGCGGCCGGCCCGATCTTCCGCGGCAAGCCGAAGAAGGAAGCGATGGAGCTCGCGCAGCAGTGGATCCATCGCGTGGGCCTGGCCAAGTTCGGCAAGCACTACCCGCACCAGCTCTCGGGCGGCATGCGCAAGCGCGTGGCGCTGGCCCAGACCTTCATCAACGACCCCGAGATCCTGCTGATGGACGAGCCCTTCTCCGCGCTCGACATGCAGACCCGCACGCTGATGCAGGACGAGCTGCTGCAGCTGTGGTCGAACAACGGCGGCAGCGTGGTCTTCGTGACGCACGACCTCGAGGAGGCGATCGCGCTGGCCGACCGCGTGTTCGTGCTCTCGGCGCGGCCCGCCACGCTCAAGCGCGTCTACGAGATCGACCTGCCGCGCCCGCGCGTGATGGCGCAGGTGCGCTACGACGCGCAGTTCATCGAGCTGTCCAAACACATCTGGGACGACCTGCGCGAAGAGGTCGTCATCCAATGAACAACGCTGTCACACCCTCCCACGACGCCATGAGCACATCCGCCACAACGCCTGCCGCCGCGCAGCTTCCCTCGGCCCTCAGCGACGCCGCGCTCGCGCGCGAATCCGAGATCGCGCAGGCCGCCATTCGCGGCCGGCGCCGCATGATCATCGCGCTGCGGCTGGTCGTGCTGGTGGTCGCGCTCGGCGGCTGGGAGATCGCGGCGCGCCTGAAGTGGATCGACCCCTTCTTCTATTCGATGCCCACCATGATCTACGACCAGCTCGTGGAATGGATGCGCGACGGCACGGCCCAGGGATCGCTGTGGATGCAGGTCGCGGTGACGCTCGAGGAGACGGTGATCGGCTTCCTGATCGGCTCCATCGCCGGCGTGATCTGCGGCATCGTGCTCGGGCGCAACAAGCTGCTGTCGGACGTGTTCAGCCTCTACATCCAGATCGCCAACTCGATCCCGCGCGTGGTGCTCGGCTCGATCTTCGTGATCGCGCTCGGCCTGGGCATGGCCTCGAAGGTGGCGCTCGCGGTGGTGATGGTGTTCTTCGTGGTCTTCGGCAATGCCTTCCAGGGCGTGCGCGAAGCCGACAAGTACATGATCGCGAACGCGCAGATCCTCGGCGCCTCGCCGCGCCAGCTCACGATGGCGGTGGTGATCCCCTCGGCGATGTCGTGGATCCTCGCGAGCCTGCATGTGAGCTTCGGCTTCGCGCTGGTCGGCGCGGTGGTCGGCGAGTTCCTCGGCGCCAAGGAAGGCATCGGCCTCTTGATCTCGACCGCGCAGGGCGCCTTCAATGCCAGCGGCGTGTTCGCGGCGATGATCGTGCTCGCGGTGGTCGCGCTGGCGGCCGACTTCCTCTTGAGCTCGCTCGAGAAGCGGCTGCTGAAGTGGCGGCCCGCGGCCTTCTGAGGCACTCGACCATCCATCGCGACGGCGGGCAATGCCCGCCGTTTTTCATGGCGGCGCGACGCTTCAGAAGCGGTACGACCCGCTCATGCCCACCGTCCAGTTGCGCCCCGGCGCGGGCTCGAAATAGCGCGCATTGCCTTCGTTGACGATGACCGAGCCGGCATAGCGGCGGTCGAACAGGTTGTCCACGCGCGCGAAGGCGTTGAACTCCCAGCGCTCCCACTTCTTGAGGTAGCCGGCATAGGCCGCCGCGACCGCGTAGCCGGGCGCGCTCGCGCTGTTGAGGTCGTTGGCCTGGATGCGGCCCAGCGCGCGCATCTCCACGCCCGCGCGCCAGCCCTCGGGCGGTACCCAGCCCAAGGAGGCGAACAGCGACTGCCGCGCGATGCCCGGGATGCGGTTGCCCGCGGCCACCGTGTTGGCGGCCGCGCAGGGCGAGGGCGAGCAGAAGGCGTCGCGGTAGGTGGCGTCGAGCCAGGTGTAGGCCAGTTGCGTGCGCCAGTGGTTCTCGGTCTCGTGCTGCCAGGCCAGCTCGAAGCCGTTGCGCCGCGTGCGGCCCGCGTTCTGGAAGGTGGCGCGCCCGCCGAGGTTGGTGTCGGTCACGATCTCGTCGCGCGTGCGGGTGCGAAACAGCGCCGCGGTCAGCAGCCCGCCGCCGAGCCGCGCCTTGGCGCCGAGCTCGAGGCTGTCGTTGACCGAGGGCCGCAGCGCGAAGTTGAGCCCGCTCGCGCCGCCCGCGCGGTACGACAGCTCGTTGAGCGTCGGCGTCTCGAAGCCGCGGCCGATGGAGCCGTAGAGCGCGATGTCGCGCGTGGCCTGGAAGCGCAGCGAGGCCGCGGGCAGGGTCTTGGCATAGCGCGCGCTGCCGCTGTCGTCGCGGTTGCTGCCGACGATGTAGCGGTCGCCCGAATCGAAGTGCACGCTGCTGCGCCGCAGGCCGGCCTCGAGCGTCCAGCGCTCGGCGAAGCGCCAGGTGGCCTGCGCATAGGGATCGAGGTTCCAGACCTCGTTGCGCTCGTAGCGCCGCAGCCGCCCCTGCACGCCGAGGATCTGGGCCGCGCCGCTGCCGAGGTAGTTCTCGTAGCCGCGGCGCCATTCGCGCAAGCTGTCGTAGCCCAGGCCCGCCACCAGTTCGAAGGGGCGCTCGGCCAGGGTGAAGGCACCGGTCCAGCGCAAATCGAGGCCGCCGTACTGGCGCGTGAGGTCGATCACGCCGCCCGCATGCAGCGGGTTCTGCTGCGCCGAGGGCGGGATCGACTGGTACTGCGTGGTCTTGCGCTCGCCGCCGTAGACCATCAGGCGCAGCTGTTGCGTCTGGCTCAGGCGGCGTTCGTAGAGCAGCCCGGCCTGGGTCTGCTCGACGGTCTTGCGGGTGTCGTACTGCACGGCCAGCGGCGCGAGGCGCGGCGCCAGCGCGTACTGGTCGGCCGTGAGGCCCAGCGGGTCCTGCGCATCGATGCGCACGCTGTTGACGACCAGCGTGAGCCGGTCGCCGTTGTCGAGCGCGATGCCGAGCTTGCCGTTGGCGATGTCGCGCCGCGCGGCGCTGTGCTCGCGCCAGCCGTCGGTCTGGAAGCGGCTGGCGCCGAGCAGGTAGTCGATGGCGCCCTGCGAGCCGCTGGCCTGCAGCGACTGGCGCCAGGTGCCGTTGCTGCCGCCCGCCGCCGAGTAAGCCAGCTTCGGCCGGCCCTCGCCCGAGGCGGTGAAGGCCTGCAGCACGCCGCCCGAGGAGTTGCCGTAGAGCGCCGAGAACGGCCCGCGCAGGATCTCGACGCGGTCGAGCGAGCCGATGTCGATGTTCGAGGTCTGGCCCTGGCCGTCGGGCAGGGTGGCGGGAATGCCGTCGACGTAGAGCCGCACGCCGCGCACGCCGAAGGTCGAGCGCGCGCCGAAGCCGCGCACCGAGAGCTGCAGGTCCTGCGCGTAGTTGAGGCGGTTCTGCACCTGCAGCCCGGGCACCGCGCCCAGGCTCTCCGACAGGTTCACGCCGAGGCGGCCGTCGCGCATGGACTCCCCATCGACGCGATCGACCGAACCCGGCACGTTGAAGGGCGCGACCTCGCCGCGCGGCGTGGAGACGGTGATCTCGCGCAGCGAGGCGCCCGCGAACGGCGACGGGGTTTCGGTCGCGGACTGCGCGCGCGAGGCCGTGGAGAGATCGAGCAGGAGACAGGCGACGGCAGCGGCGGCAACGGGTTTCATGCCGCCGATTCTGCGGTGTCGCGCCGACGCGAAGCCTCGGGGTTTCTCACCGTGGCGCGCGCCGTGCGCGCAGCGCAGCGCAGCGATGCGACGCGCTACTCGCTGGCCGGACGCGGCCGGCACCAGCCGTACCACACGCCCACCGCGACCGGAATGCCGAGCGTGATCCAGGCCAGCACGTCGCCCAGGCCGCCGTCGCTGAACAGCGCCGAGATCAGGCCAAAGGTGGTGAGAACGCCGAGGGCGATCGGCCAGCCCCAGAGACGCCAGAAGCCGTGGTGCTGCGGATGCTTTGCTGCGGTCATGGGCTCAGGCCTTCAGTGCGGGCGCGGGATCGGCCTGCGGTGCGCCGCCCTCTTCGCGCCGCGGACGTTCGGCGGCCGCCCTGGACGCCGCCGCGGGCACGGTGTTGCCGCGCTTGAGCCACAGGTACAGGCCGCTGCCCAGCACGATGATGGTCGCGATGTCGAGCAGCGCCCAGAGGATCTGCATCGGCATGCCGCCGTAATCGCCGAAGTGCAGCGGCTGCGACACCAGCAGCGCCGTGAGATACCAGGGCAGCTTCGGCGCCGCCGTGACCTGCGCGGTCTTCGCATCGACCAGCACCGGCTGCAGCAGCTTCGAGGTGAAGGGCTCCTTGCCCTGCAGGAAGAAGGTGGTGTGGTGCGGGCTCGAGAACGAAGTGCCCGGGAAGGCGATGAACGACAGCCGGTTGCCCGGCGCGTGCTGCATCGCCGCCTCGTAGGAGCGCTGCACCGAGCCGCGCTCGCTCACGGCGACCACGGGCTCGTTCTTGTAGGGTGCCAGCAGCGTGGTGAGCTGGTCGTACTGCCAGTACTTGATCACCAGGTCGGCCCAGGTGTTGATCATGCCGGTGGCGCCGACCACGAACAGCCACACCAGCGTGACGATGCCCAGCAGGTTGTGCAGGTCGAGCCACTTCAGGCGCGGCCGCTTCTCGCGCCGCACCGTGCCGAAGTCGAGCTTGCGCATGAACGGCGAATACAGCACCACGCCCGAGACGATCGCCACCAGCAGCAGGAAGCCCATGAAGCCGAGGAACAGCTTGCCCGGCAGGCCCGCGAACAGGTCGACGTGCAGCTTGAACATCACGTACATGAAGCCCTCGTCGAACTTCGGCTGCGCGAGGATCACGCCGGTGCGCGCATCGACCGCGACCGACTTGAAGTCGTCGGTGGGCGCGGGCGTGGGCGTGAGCGTGACGAACCACAGGCCGTCGTCGTCCTCGGGCTGCGAGGCGAACTGCACCACGCGGTCGGGGTGCTGCGCGCGCGCCACCTCGAGCACGCGGTCGAGGCTCACGCGCGGCGTGTCCGCGGGCATCTTCGGCGCCTCGACCTCGGTGCCCAGCAGGTGGCCGATCTCGTGGTGGAAGATCAGCGGCAATCCCGTCAGGCACAGCAGCAGCATGAAGACCGTGCACACGAGGCTGCTCCACTTGTGCACCCAGGCCCAGGTCTTGATCTTTCGGCTGTTCATCGACATGGCGGAATTGTCCCCGAGGCTCGGTATGGCGGCGGCTGGAAAAACCTCAGAACTTGTAAGTCGCGGTGGCGACCACGTTGCGGCGCGTGCCGTACCAGCAGTCGCCGCGGGCCAGGCAGGTGCTGAAGTAGACCTTGTCGGTCACGTTGTTGATGTTGAGCGCATAGCGCCACTTGTCCGACTCGTAGGCCAGCATCAGGTCGAGCAGCGCGACCGACGGCACGCGCGGGCCCGCGCCCGAGCTTTCGATGTCGCGGAAGCCGCTCATGTAGCGCACGCCGGCGCCGGCCGAGAAGCCCGTGATGCCGCCGACGGCGAAGCGGTACTTGCCCCACACCGAGAACTGGTTGCGCGGCGTGTCGGTGAGCTTGGGATCGACCTCGATGTAGGTGTAGTTGGCGATCAGGTCGAGGTCGCGCGCGAGCGTGGTCTTGAGCTCGAGCTCGAGGCCCTTGTTCTTGCTCGAATCGACCTGGCGGCCGTAGTTCGGGTTGGTGCTGTCGAAGACGGTGCGGTTCTTCTCCTTGAGCGAGAAGACCGAGGCCGTGAAGCTGGTCGGCGAACCCATGGGCTGGTACTTGACGCCGGCCTCGACCTGCTCGCCGCGCAGCGGCTTGAACAGCCGGCCGTCGACATCGGTGCCGGCCTGCGGCGTGAACGACTCGGTGTAGCTCAGGTAGGGCGCCCAGCCCGAGGGCAGCGTGTACATCACGCCGAGCCGGCGCGAGGTGGCGGTGGTGGTCTCCGAGGCACTGCCTTCGGTGCCGGCCGTGCTGCGGTCGTAGCGCAGGCCCGCGACGAAGATCCAGTTGTCGAGCTTCATCTGGTCCTGCAGGTACACGCCGGCGTTGCGCTGCGTGGTGCGGGGCTTCCAGCTCAGGTCGGTCACGGGCACGTAGCCCAGACCGTAGACCGGGGCATAGGCATCGATGGCGCTGTAGGCCGAGCCTTCGTACTTGTCCTGGCGCTGGCGCGAGTACTCGGCGCCCACCAGCAGCGTGTGGCGCAGCGCGCCGGTGTCGAAGTGGCCCTCGACGTGGTTGTCGATGCCCGTCATGCGGGTCCAGGTCAGCGACTTGTCGTTGATGCGGCCGATCACGCGTTGGCCGATCGGGTCCATGCCCCAGCCGCCGGGGATGCTGAAGAAATCGGCGTAGTGGTAGTGCGAGTCGTTGTAGGTGCGCGACATCCGGAAGTTCTGCCGGAACGCCCAGTTGTCGTTGAACTGGTGCTCGAACAGCCAGCCGAAGGTCTTGCGCTCGGTGTCGTAGCCGTCGCCGGGCTCGCCGATGAAGCGGCTCACGGGCAGCTTGCCGTTGGGGTTCGGCAGGATCGTGCCCTGCCACGGCAGGAACTGCGAGGTGCTGCCGGTCTTGTCCTTCTGGTAGAGGCCCTGCAGGGTCAGCGAGGTGGCGGCGCTCGGGCGCCAGGTCAGCGAGGGCATGACCAGCGTGCGGTCGTCGGGCACGTAGTCGACCTGGGTGTCGGCCTTGCGCTGCAGCGCCACCAGGCGGTACGACCAGTCGCCGTCGGCCGTCAGCGCTCCGGTCAGGTCGGCCTGGATCTGCTTGCGGCCCCAGGAGCCGAACTGCACGCCCACTTCGCGCGCGGCCTGCGTCTGCGGGCGCTTGCTGACCATGTTGATCACGCCGCCCGCCGTGCCGGCGCCGAACAGCATGCCCGACGGGCCGCGCAGCACCTCGAGGCGCTCGAGCGTGTAGGGATCGGGCCGCGCGGTCGCGGTGTACCAGCCCGCGGAGAAGAGCTGCAGCCCGTCGAGGTAGACCGAGGCATCGCTGCCGCGCACCTGGAAGTTGTCGGAGCGCGAGTCCAGACCGTAGGCATCGGAGCGCACGCCGGCCGCGTAAGTGAGCGCATCCTGCAGGTTGGTGGCGCCCTGGTCCAGGATCTGGTCGCGGGTCACGACCGTCACCGACTGCGGCGTCTCGGCCAGCGGCGTGTCGGTCTTGGTGGCGGTGGCCGCATTCCTCGCGCGGTAGCCGTTCACGGGCGTGGTCGCCGTTTCGGCCGGCGCCTCGACGCGGATTTCGGGCAGTGCCGTCGTGGCGGCCGTTTGCGCCAGCACCTGCTGGTTTGCGTAGATCGCCAGACACCCCATCAGCGCCAAGGCATTGCGCTGCGTCAACAAGACCGCCATTCCGACTCCACTCCTCATAGATATTAAGAACCATTCTCATTCTAAAACGGAGTAATTCACATTTCCGGCAAATCCGGGTGGGTTCGAGGGGTGCCGCGTGGTCGTGCGATTCGTGGTTTCAGCGCAACACAGCTAGCATCGGCGCGCGCCAGGCGCGGGATAGTCCCGTCAAGCTTTGCCCGCCGTCCCTGCAACATTCGCGCGTCCGCCGTCATGCACACCTCCCTCGCCTCCCGCTTCCCCGCCCTGCGCGGTGCCGCGGCATGGCTGTTCGCGCTGGCGGCCGCCTTCGTGCTCGCGGGCTGCGCGGGCCTGCCGCCGCGCGCCGCCGACACGCCGGTGCTCGCCATTCCCCCGTCGAGCGCCACCCTGCTCGGCCGCGCCGCCGCCCACCTCGACGCGCCGCGCGACGGGCTGTCGAGCGTGCGGCCGCTGATCGAGGCCTCGTTCGCGCTCGATGCCCGGCTCGAACTGATCCGCCGCGCCCAGAGCTCGATCGACGTCCAGACCTACCAGCTCGGCAACGACAAGACCGGCCGCCTGCTGCTGCGCGAACTGCGCGATGCCGCGCGCCGCGGCGTGCGCGTGCGGCTTCTGCTCGACGACTTCTATACGGCCGGCATGGACCCGCTGCTGCTCGGCCTGGCCGCCGAGTCGAATGCCTCGGTGCGGCTGTTCAACCCCTTCGTGAATGCGCGCGACCACTCGGCCACGCGCTGGATGGAGTTCCTCGGCGACTTCCGCCGGCTCAACCACCGCATGCACAACAAGCTGTTCGTGGCCGACGGCGCCATCGCCATCGCGGGCGGGCGCAACCTCGCCGACGAATACTTCCTGCGCAGCGAAGTCGCCAACTTCATCGATTTCGAACTGCTGATGGCCGGCCCGGTGGTGGCCGAATCGGCCGCGGTCTTCGACACCTACTGGAACAGCGACGTCGTCTATCCGATCGAGACCGTGGCCATCAACCACCGCACGCCGGCCGTGCTGAAGGCCGACTTCGAAACCGCCACCTCGTTGCGCTTCGCGCCCTGGCCCGATCCGCCGGGCGACGGCGACGTGCTCGGCGATCCGCCGCTGGGCCTGCAGCTGCTGAACATCCCCACCCTGCAATGGATGCGCGCCGACGCGCACGCCACTGCCGACAGCCCGAACAAAGCACTCGGCGTGATGCGCCATCCCACCGAATCGGTGGCGCAGCGCTTCCACGAACTGGCGGCCACCGCGCGCTCGAGCGTGCTCGTGATCTCGCCCTACTTCATCCCGGGCGACGAAGGCATGGCGCGCATCCGCGAAGGCCGGCGGCGCGGCGTGCAGGTCAGCGTCATCACCAACTCGCTGGCCGACAGCGACGAGCCGCTGGTCAACATCAACTACAACCGCTACCGCGTCGACATGCTCAAGCTCGGCGTCGAGCTCTACGAGGTCAGCACGCAGCAGCTCAAGCGCAGCGGCCAGTTCCGCGACCTGCTGAAGAAGGCGCGCGGCCGGCTGCATGCCAAGCTCGCGCTGATCGACCGCGAATGGGTGATGCTGGGCTCGATGAACCTCGACCCGCGCTCGGCCCTGCTCAACACCGAGTTCGGCGTGCGCGTGCGCAGCTTCGACCTGACCCAGGCCCTGCTGTATGCCTACCAGCTCGACGACATCGAGGGCGTCTACCGCGTCGTGCTCAAGCCCGATGGCGAGAACGTGCAGTGGATCGGTACGGGGGACGTCAACAACGAGGTGCTCGACAGCGAGCCCGATTCGAGCATGCTGACGCGGCTGCAGCTGCTGCTGTTCTCGTGGTTCGTGCCCACGGATCAGCTGTGAGCGCGGGGGTTATCGGTAGGTGAGCGTGAAGGTCGCCATGCCGTTGGCCTGGCCCGGCGTCACCTTGTCGGCGGTCTGGATGTAGCTCGCGGAGAAAGGCACGTTGTAGACGGTGCTGACCGCGGGACCGACCTCCATGCTCTCCCCGAACTTGACGAGCTGGTTCCTGGTCTCGTCCTTGAGCCGGATGCCCACGCCGCCGGCGACCTTGGCGCCCGGGGTGATCTTGAGCACCCCGTCGCCGCCGGCCGGATCCTGGGTGCCATCCATGCGCAGGCTCACCATCTTGTTCTCGCTCACGCCGGCCTGGCAATCGAGCTTGATCGAGAACTTGCGCTCCTCGGCCGTGCTCCCCCGGCCGGTGAAGCTGCTCATCGGCACCTTGCCGAAAACCACGGGAATATTCTGCGATCCGGTGTCCACCGTGCAACTCGGCGTCACGACCGTGATCCCGTTGGCCTCCACGTAGATATTGATGATGGACACATTGTCTTCCGCGAAATATCTCGAATACAGGCCCGGGGCGATCGGGCCGCTCCCGGTCGTCGGCTGGTATTTCTTGATTTGAACGCGCACCGTCATGTTCGGATCGAAAAAATTCACGAGCGGACTGGTGCCAGTCGGATCGGAGCCGGAGAAAGAATACGGATAAGGGGTATCCCGCTCGTTTCCAGTCCCGGCGTTGAGCCTGTCCTTTCGTGAAAGTCGCATCGCGACGCCAGGTATGTTCGTCGTGTACCAATTGTCTCCAAGGGCCGTAATTCCCGTCTTTTCGATGGTGCCAGTCAGGGTCGTCGAATATTGACAAAGAAAGGGCCTTATGTTTCCCGGGATATTCATGGGAAATGTTTGATCGACATACACCTTGTTGATCGGATCGCTCGCACGCATCACGATGGTCTGGCCCACCTTCAGGTACACGTCGTTGATGGGGAATTCGGGATTCCGGCGGCAGGCAGCCTCGGCGTCCCTGGCCATCAGAAGAAAAATCGCCGCCAGAAGAAGCGGCATGGCCGCACGCGGAGCGACGCGCAACGGTTGTGTCCGACTTGCGCATCGGCCGTCCAGAATCTGGGTGGAGTTCACATTCAATCCTTCATCGTTTCCGGTGTGGGGCGAGCGAATCGCCCTGCACCGTTGCTTCATTCACAAGTCGCCGTCGCTTCGCGGATCGGCGGCGAGCCAGCCTCCTCGGGCAGGCTGTAGGCAAAGGTGCAGCGATCCTCGTCGCGCCGTCCCCAGCGCACCGTGAAGCGCCCGCTCTGCGGCGCGCCGGTCACGAAGGCCTGGCCATCGGGGCCCACGATGCCCATCTCCTGGCCCGCTTCGTTCTCGACCATCGAACCGAAAGGGAGCGGCTCGCCCTTGCGGCCCTTGAGCGTCAGCATCAGCCGGTAGCCCACGGCCGTGTCGAACTTCGCCACCACCACGGCGCCGCGCGTGGGCACGACCTCGGTCACCGCGTTCTTGACCTCCACGTTGTCGCCCAGGTCCTGCGTGCGCACGGCCAGCCGGTTCTCGCGGTAGGGGCTGACGTTGGCGACCACGGCATTGCCGGCCCAGTCGGTGGCCAGGCCGGGGCGCGATTCGATGCCCACCCCCGAAGCCTTGGGCACCTGCACCAGCGCGATGGTGTCGCCCAGCGGCTGAGACAAGGTCACGCCGCCGCCGTGCGCCAGCAGGCCGCCGGCCATGCCGACGCTGGTCTGCCGGTAGCCCGAGCCCTGCGAATGGCTGAAGTCGAAACGCCCCACGGGCGACATGTAGCTGGCGCTGGCGCCACCGGTGGAGCCCTGCTCCCCGACATGGTTGGCCGACACGCTGTAGCTCAGGCGCGAATCCTCGAGCGCGGTACCGGACACGCTGGCCTGCTGGCTGGTGCGGCCGTTGCGCTCGTGCATCACCGAGTAATGGGCGTTGGCACCGGAAGCGCCCAACGGAATGTTCAGCGTGAACATGATCTGGTTGGTCGGCGCCCGGTTGTAGAGGTTGCTGCTGCGGTTGTAGTAAACGCCGAAGCCGAACTGCTTGTAGCTGCCCGAGTAGCCGATCTGCACCAGGCTGTCCTTGGCGCCGGTGCCCCAGTAGCTCTGCTGGCGCGCCGACGCGGTCACCGCGCCCCAGTCGCCCAGCGACTGGGAAAGCTCCAGCCGCAGTTCGTTGCGTCGGTTGTGGAGGCGTTCCCGCGGATCGAGCCCCTGCATGTCCGCGGCTTCCTGGAAGGTGCGGTAGCCGCTGGTGGAATAGCGGTAGCCGGCCACGCGCACGGTGGTGCCCGCGTCGAAGGCCTTCGAATACAGGAAGCGCACCGACTGGCCGTTGTAGGTTCGATCGATCAGCAGCGGCTGCGACACCACGGCGCGCGCGGCCGAGAGGTCGGCGGAGATGGCGCCGAACGCGTGCATGTTCTTGCCCACGCCGGCCATCACCGACTGGTAGCGCCCCGAGGCGATGAGCCCGCCATAGACGCTGTAGTCGTTGCTCAGGCCGTGCGCCACCGTGCCCTGCACGAAGGCCGGCTCGGCCCGCGATCGCCGCGGCCAGGCCCACGGCGCCAGGCCGCCGTAGCCCCAGCCGTAGGAGGACTGGATGAACTCGTCGCCGGGCGCGCGGCGGTACTTGCCGATCGTGGCCGAATAGCGCCAGGTTCCTTCGCGCAACAGCGTCGGCACGGCCGCGAAGGCCTGGATGAACTTGGTTTCGCGTCCGTCGGCCTCGGTGACGATCACTTCCAGGTCGCCGCTCGCGGCGGTTGGATAGAGATCGTCGATCACGAAGGCACCGGGCGCCACGAAGGTGCTGTAAATGGCGTAGCCGTTCTGCCGTACCGTGACGCGCGCATTGGTCCGCGCAATGCCGCGGATGGTGGGCGCATAGCCTTGCTGGCTGTCGGGCAGCATGGACTCGTCGCTCGCGATCTGCACGCCGCGGAACGGCACGCTGTCGAACATGTTGCCGGGGGTGTTGCCGTCGCCGATCATCACCTGGGACTTGAGCGAGACCAGGTCGCGCTGCGCATAGGTGTTGACCGCCTGCCAGCGGCCTCGCCCATCGGAGCCGCGGCTGTAGGTCGAGAAGTGGCGAAAGCGCCAGTCGCCGTGGTTGAAGCCGGCACGGATGCCCGCGAACAGGCTGTCGCGCCGGGGCTCCCGGTAGCGCTCGCCGAACGGGTTGCCGTCGAACGCGCTGCGCGGCATCGCGAAGGGGTCGGGCCCGCGGGGGGCGTTGTCGCCGCCATAGCGCGCGAAGTTGACCTGGTAGTCGAGCATCCCGGCCGTGATGCCCTTGTCCCACTTGTCGGAATCCACGGCACCGCGCGCCGAGCGCTTCATCGCCGCCTGCGGGATGCTGACCGCCAGGCGCAGCTTGTCGGGGTCGTAGCTGAAGGCCGCGTCGGGAATGGCCGCGGCCAGGTCCACGCAGGCGTCGTCCGCCAGCGCCGCCAGCGTCGGGAACACCGCCACGTTGAGACCCCAGCCATCGAGCATGCCGCGCGTGAGGCAAGGCTGGGCGTCGCTCTTGCCTTCGCTGGCATCGAAGCGGATCACGGCCTGGCCCGCGCTTCGCTTGTTGACCGACACGTCGACGGTGTACGAACCGGGCAGCACGCGATTGCCGAAGGCGAACAGCGACAGGTCGGCACTCTGCTGGTCGCCGCCGACGCCGAGGAAGCCCTCGTTGAAGCTCGATGCGACGAACTGCTGCGCGACGACCGGCGCACCGAGGGCGCCGAGCACGGCAGCGCACAGGCTGAGGCGGAACGGCGCGCCTGCGCGCGCCTGCGGGGGGTACGTGCGTCGCATCGACTTAACGCGGCGCGCCGCTGCGGGTGGCGGAAACGGAAGGAGCTTCGGGAATGGGTGCCGGCTCGGCCTTCAAGGCCACGGGTTCGGCACCCTCGGGCACCTTGACGAATTCCTCGGGTGTTTCGCTCCCGTAGTCGCTGACGGTCGTGAAATTGATCTGGACGGCCTGCGGGACCTTGAGGGTCTTGATCGGAAAGCTCAACTCGCCGAACGGCGGGACCATGCCCGCATCGAGCTCTTCCTGGTCCTTCCTGTCTGCCCCCTGCCCCTTGTTGACCGTCAGTTTCAGCAGGGTGATGTGATAGGCGCTCGCATTGCCGACCTTGAGCACGGCGCCCTGACCTTGCGGCCCCGCGCTCACCGACCATTTGAGCAGGGTGCGCGAATCCGAAGCACTGCCCGGCAGGCCCGCGGGCCGGTAGAACAGCTTGAGCCGGTTGCGGATCGCAACCTGCAGCACGTTGTCCTGGTTCGACAGCTGGGGAATCTCCTTGACGTTGAGCCAGAACGCCGACTCGCGATCGGTCGGCAGGTCGCCGGCAATGCGCATCACGCGCAGAAGGTTCTCCTTGCCCGGATCGAGCCGCGACAGCGGCGGCGTGACGATCAACGGGGTCTTGTTCTTGCCTTCGCCGGCATCGACCCAGGCCTGGACCACGTAGGGCGATGTGCCGTAGTTCTTCATCGGCAGGGAGGTTTCACGGTCCTTCTCGCGCAGGATCACGCGCGTGCCGGAAAGCATCACGCTGGCGCTCGCCAGGCACTGGAATCCCAGCATCACCAGAATGCCGAAGACCCACCGAATTCGTTTGTTGCTGTACATATGTATTCCTCGGTGCGAACCGCATCCATGACGCGCGCACACACGCACTCCGACGCGCCGATGGCGACGCCTCAAAGGAAAAAAATCGATCAACTGGAGACAAGCGCAAGAACTGCGCGGCCTTGCGCCGCCGATGCGCGCCTCAGAACGACGCGAGATCGCGAAGACCTCGCGCCGTCGTGCTCAATTAGTTGTAGGCAACCGTGAATTGCGCCGAGCCGGTGGCCGAACCGGGCGTGAGCGCAGGGCCGTTCGGAGCAGCGGGCGTCACCGGCAGGGTCGAAACGTAGCGTGCAAAGAACTTCAGGTCGTTGTCGCCTTCAGCAATGATGTATTCGCGCGAGGCTTGGCCCAGCGGAATCTTCACCTTGCCCCAGTCGCTGATTTCGATAGCGACGCCCTTGGCCGTCGGGTCGCCAGTGCCGTTCACGCGATCGATCGCCAGCAGTTCCGCGTTGAGCGTGTCTGCCGTGCCCTGGAAGGTCACCTTGGCCTTGGTGGCGGTCGCGGGGCAGTCCCGCAGACCAAGCTCGAAGTTCTTGTAGTCGAAGCCCGAACCAACCGTCGGGAAAGCACCCTTGTTCGGCCTGCCCAGGTCCACCGTCTGATTGACGCTATTGGGGGCGATCCCGCAGATGCTGTCGGTGACTTCACCCACGAAATTGACCGTCCCGTCCTGGGCCAGAGCAGCCTGCGACAGAGCGCCAACGGCGGCGATCACTGCGATCTTGGTAAATGCGTTCTTAAGCATTGGTTTCCTTGGTAAAAGTAATGTGAATTGCAAGTCCGACTTGCATCGGACCAACGCAATGGTAGTTACCAAAAACAAATAAACGCTACTCTCAATTCAATATTCAATGCAATTGTGATTAAATCTCTTTAATATTTCTTACGAACGCGATGTGTCTAATTGAACAACGAGAAATTCATTTTCAATCAGATAACAATAGATAAACAATTGATGTTCCAGCGGGAAAATTGAAGCAGCCAATCGACTGAGCCGGCGAGTTCGCCCCCCAAATGGCCGGACACGGTCCATCGCTTATCTTTGAGGATAGGAGCAGGACTGTGGATATGGCTAGGCGTACGGAACCCGTGGAGATCGTGATGACCGATCAGCGCCGCAGGCGGTGGTCGGTTCAAGAAAAAGCAGCGCTGGTGCGACGCACGTACGAGCCCGGCATGTCGGTGTCACTCGTGGCCCGCCAGGAAGGCGTGGCAGCCAGCCTGCTGTTCCAGTGGCGCAAGCCGGAAAGAGAGGGTGCGTTAGTGGCGGTATCCGCCTGCGCCTGACGAGGAACTGCTCAGCGAGATTCGGCAGCACATCGCTGATCTACCGAGCTATGGCTATCGTCGGGGCGTATGCATTGGTGAATCGACAACGTGTCGTCGACGGGCGCGAGGTTGTCAACGCCAAACGCGCGTACCGCGTGATGGCCGAGGCCAAGCTGCTGCTACCGAAGGCCCCGCGTCGTCCGCAGTCCAGCCGCAAGCACGAGGGCAAGATGGCGGTGAGCACGAGCGGCACGCGCTGGCGCTCGGACGGCTTTGAGATCACGTGCGACTCAGGCGAGACTGTGACCGCCAAGAGCTTCGTCAACAACTTCAAGCGCGACTACGTCAGCCGTATGGACCTGGCGGACGCCACGACGGTCATGGCGCAGTTGCCCTCGGCCTTCGAGCACTTCAACGACGTGCATCCGCACTCGAGCCTGAAGATGCGATCGCCCAGGGAATTCGGACAACATCAACAGCGCGTCGCCCAGACCAGGTGCGCATCAACCAGCGCATCGACCGTGTCCGGCTATGCGGGGGGAAGACCACCGGCTTCGAAAAGAACGGTGGGATGCGGCTGCCTCGCGCCGCCGCCTCCGACCTACTGATGTGTGAGCGTGAAGGTCGCGGTTCCGTTGGCAATGCCCGGCTGGAGCTGCGCCCCGGTCTGCATGTAGCGCGCGACGAAAGGCACGACATAGTTGCCGTCCTTCGAGGTTCCGACGGTGGCCGCCTTGCCGAACTCCACCGGCTTGCGCTGCCCATCGAGCAACTGGATGCCGACACCGCCGGCGATCACCTGCGTCGGACCGACCGGATTGATGTCCAGCACACCTGGCTGTGTCGCAGGCCGTGTCGCGTCCATGGCCATCGACACGGTGCTCTGAATGGTGCCCGGCGCGGCCTGACAGGCGATCTCGACGTTGAACGGCGTCTCGCGCGACGTGCTGCCGATGCCATTGAAATCGCTGCTCGGCACGCGCCCCATCCGGACCGTGAAATTGCGCGACTTCTCTGCCACCGTGCACGACGGCGACAAGATCGTGCCGCCAGCGACGGACAGGCGGACATAGAAGTCCTCGGGATTGGGGTTCGCGTACACCTGCCCGTAAAGCCCGCCCTCCAGCGGGCCGTTACCCACGCGCGCGGCTGTCTTGATCAAGTCGATGCGAATGGAATCCCATCTCTGCGTCCTCGAAACATAACCGCTGCTCAAGGAGGGGAAGTTGTAGTTGGTTGGGAAAGCAGGCCTGCCGGAACCGCCTTCTACCTGCACCTGATAGCCAACGCCCGGTACATTTGTCGAATAGGCTCGCACAACTGAGTTGTTGAGCACTACTTCCCCTTTGACGCCGCGAAATGCTATGAACATCACCGGGGCCCCCGAGCCGCATTGAGCAACCCAACGGCTCGATTCGCCCCCAAAGTCGACCCGCCTCGTCGCGAGAACGGTACCAATCGGCCGGCTGTTGTCCACGACAACTTTCCCGAAGTCAACGCTGTACTGACCGATCTGCATCCTAGGTGAGTAATCGCACTTCGCCCACGCGGCCGGCGCGCTCGTGGCAACGATAGCCACCGCCATCCGCGCGCAGGCGTGCCGCGACATCATCTTGATTGACATGGTTCTTTCTGCTTTCTATTGATCGCGTTGCGGATCCGGCGGACGGAGGCCACCGCCTTCTCAACCGCCAGGCGCTCGCCGCCCTGCTTCGGTACCCTGTCCCTTGGACGACACGGCATCCGCAGCGACCGCGCAGCGGCCCACGAACTCGCGGATGGGCGGGGGCTTGGCCTCGTCGGGCAGGCGATAGTCCACCGTGCACTGGTCCGTGGCTCGTGTACCCCAGCGCACCGCGAGGCGACCGCTCTGGCCCGCGCCGGTGACGTAGGCACGGCCATCGGGGCCGACGATCCCGACCTCCTGCGCGGCCTCGTTCTCGATGCGCGCGCCGAACGGCAACGGTCGACCATCCCGGTCGCTCAGCGTCAACATCAGCCGATAGCCAACGGAGGTCTCGAATTTCGCCAGCACGACGGCGCCACGCGTCGGCACGAGTTCTGTCGCGGCGGACTTCACCTCCATCGTTTCGCCCAGGTCCTGGGTGCGCAGCGCGAGGCGATTGAGCCGATAGGGGCTGAGGTTCGGAATGACCGCCAGACCCGTGCGGTCGGTCATCACGCCCACGCGCGAATCGAAGCCGACACCCCTGGCCTGCGGCACCAGGGCGAGCGCGACGGTTTCGCCGAGCGGCTGCGACCACGTCACGCCACCGCCGTACACCAGCAGCCCCCCAGCCATGCCGAAAGTGGTCTGGCGATAACCCCGGCCTTGCGAATGGCCGATGTCGAAGCGCCCCATCGGCGCCAGATAGCCGGCACCGATGCTGCCGCCGCCGCCCTGCTCGCTCGCATGGCTGGCCGTCACGCTGTAGTTGAGGCGGCGATCCTCCAGCACGGCGCCGTAGAGGCCAACCTGCTGGGTGCTGCGGCCTTCCCGATCGCGCGACACCGAGTACTGCGCATTGGCGTTGCCCCCGCCCAGCGGGATGCTCAGCGTGAACATCAGTTGGCTGGTGGCACGCCGGTCCTGGTAGACGCTGCGGTTGTAGAAGACGTTGTAGCCGAACTGCTTGTAGTTCCCCGACCAGCCGAACTGCACCAGCCGGTCCTTCGTGCGGGTGTCCCAGTAGCTCTGCTGGCGCGCGGAGGCGAAGAGCGAACCCCAGTCGCCGATCTGCTGCGCGACTTCGAAACGCAGTTCGTTGCGGCGACTGTGGAGGGTCTCGGACGGCTGTAGCGCCTGCATGTCCATCGCCTCCTCGAAGGTGCGGTAGCCACTGGTGGAGTAGCGGTAACCCGCGACACGGAAATTGGTGCCGCTGTCGACGAAGGACTTCGCATAGAGAAAGCGCACCGACTGGCCGCTGTAGGTTGCGTCGCCGCCGTCGATGCCGGCGAACAGTCTGGCCGGCGTGGTGGTACGTGCCGTCGAGAGATCGATGGACAGCGCGCCGAAAGCGCGCAGGTTGCGGCCCACGCCGGCAAGCAACGACTGATAGCGACTCGAGGCCATGAAGCCGCCGTAGACCGTGTAGTCGTCACCCAGGCCGCGCGCCAGCGTGGCCTGGACGAAGGCCGGCTCGGTGCGTGCGGATTGCGACTGCTGCCACTGCGTCCAGCTCGTGCGCAGATCCGGCAGATAGGCGTTGCCCACATAACTCGTGCTGTGGCCGAAGACGCTGCGGTATTTGCCGAGGGTCGCCGAATAGCGCCAGGTACCTTCGCGCAGCAGGGTCGGTACGGCGGAGAAGGCCTGGATGTACTTGCTCTCGCGCCCATCGGCCTCGGTCACGGTGACCTCGAGGTCGCCGCTGGACGATGTGGGATAGAGGTCGTCGATCACGAACGGGCCCGGTGCGACGAAGCTGCTGTAGATGACATAACCGCCCTGGCGCACCGTCACACGGGCATTGGTCTGCGCGATGCCGCGGATGGTCGGCGCATAGCCTTGCTGGCTGTCCGGCAGCATGGCCTCGTCGGTGCCGATCTGCACGCCGCGGAACGAGACGCTGTCGAAGAAGTTGCCGGGCGTGGTCCCGTCGCCGATCTGCAATTGGCCCTGTATCGAGGGCAAGTCGCGCTGCAGCGTGGTGGTGACCGCCTGCCAGCGACCGTTGCCGTTGCTGTCCCGGTTGTAGGTCGAGTAGTGGCGAAAGCGCCAGTCGCCCATGTTGAAGCCGCCGCGCAGGCCGGCGAACATCGTGTTGCGCTGCGCGTCGCGCTGCACCCGGTTCGAGAGAAGATTGGCGTCGAAAACACTCTGCGGCGTGGCAAACGGGTTCAGTCGCTCGCTCTGGTGCTCTCCGCCCTGGCGCGCGAAGTTCAACTGGTAATCGAGCATGGCGGCCGTGATGCCCTTGTCCCATCGCACCGGATCGATCGCGCCACGCGCCGATCGCTTCATCGCGGCCTGCGGAATGCCGAGCGACAGCGCCAACTGGCCGGCGTCATAGCTGACGGTCGCTTCCGGAATGCTTTCGACGAGGTCGACGCACGCATCGTCGGCCACTCCGGCCAAGGCGGCGAACGCTTCCACGTTCACGCCCCATGTATTCAGTGCGCCACGTGTGAGGCAGGGCACGGCATCGGCCTTGCCCGGTACGTCCTGGAAGCGGATCGTGCTTCGACCGACGGCCTGTCCATTGACCGTCACCTCGACCGCATAGGTGCCAGGCAGCACCCGGTTGCCAAAGGCAAAGATGGAGAGATCGGCACGCGGCTGATTGCCGCCGATGGCGAGGAACTCTTCTTCGAAGCGCATGCCGGCGACCTGCTGCTGCGCCATGGCGGGCACGCCGATGGCCATGATGGCGGCCGCGCACAGCGTGCGGCGAAAGGGCGCGATTGACAAGACCTGAGACATGGTTTCAGCGCGAGACATCGCCACCGGGGATGGCTTCGACCGGCTCGGGCGTCACGGCCACGGGCTCGGTGCCCACGGGTACGCGCACGCGCTCCTCGGGGGTCTCGCTGCCGTAGTCGTTGAGCGTCGTGAAGCGGACTTCGACCGGTTGGGGCGACTTCAGCGCATCGAGCGGAAAGCTCAAGTCGCCGAACGGTTCCACCATGGCCGCCGAGATCTTCTGTTGGCCCGCATTGACGTTCAGCCCGGTGAAGGTCACGTGGTAGACGGTGGGATTGCGAATCTTCAGCACGGCCCCTTGTCCTTGGAGACCCGGGCCAACGCCCCATTGCAATTGCCTGCGCGCTTCGAGGGGCTGTCCCACCAGGGCGGCGGGCCGGTAGAACAGCTTGATGCGGGTGCGCACCGCGATCTGCAGGACGTTCTCCTCCTGCGCTTTCTCGGGGATCTCCTTGACGTTGAGCCAGAACACCGATTCGCGATCGCCAGGCAACTCGCCGGGCATGCGCATGATGCGCAGGATGTTTTCCTTGCCGGGATCGAGCCGCGACAACGGCGGCGTGACGAGCAGCGGCACGTTGTTGCGACCTTCGCCCGCGTCGACCCAGGCCTGGATGACATAGGTTGCGCCACCCGTGTTGCGCATAGGAATGGAGGCCTCGCGCTCCTTCTCGCCCAGGACCACGCGCGTACCGCTCAGAGCGACTGCCGCGTCGGCCTGGAACGAGAAACCCAGCACCAAAGCCGCGCCGAGGGCCCCAAAGAATCTCTGCTTGTTGCACATAGGAATATCCGGGCGCTCGCGCACCCATTCACCGGTACACCGGTGCACACGACGTGAAAAGAAGGAAGAAAAGGCGCCACCGCGAGGCGGCGCCAACGGCCGAAAGCCCGCGAGCCTCCAGCCGTCGATCGGTCTGGCCTTAGTTGTAGGCGACCGTGAACTGCGCCACGCCGTTGGCCTGACCAGTCGTCACCGCGGCCTGGGTCGCGATGTAGTTCGCCTTGAACTGCAGCGAATTCGTGCCAGGGCCCAGCGCGTACTTGGCCGACGGCGTACCGAGCTTGATCGTCGCGTCCGCCGAGTCCTTCAACTGGATCGCCACGCCCGAAGCCGTCGGCACGCCGACCTGGCCCGAATTGGCGATGGCCAGATGGTCACCGTCCTGCGTGCCGGAGAAGGTGACCTGCGCATTCTTGAGCGTGGCCGTGTTGCAGTCGAGCAGGTCGATCGTGAAGGTCGCGGGCTCGGACATCGAGCCGACCCCGGTGAACTTGGTGTTCGTGACCTTGCCGAGATACACCAGCTTGTTCTGGCTGCCGGGCGACACCGAGCAGGTGGAATCGGTGATGTCACCCTGGAAGTTGATGGTGCCGTCCGCCGCCATGGCGGCGTGCGAGAAGGCGGCGATCAGCGCGAAGGCGGCGAGCTTGGGAAGTTGTTGTTTCAACATTGGATTGCTTGGATAAGAGATAACTGAAAAATTCGAACTGCGCATCTGAGGCAGATCTGGGGTTGCATATCGATTGCCACGAATCGATGGTCATGAAAAATTAAATTGCGATACCGTGACTCACCCTCCTTGTAATGAACGAACGATTGCGAATGAATTCGACGTGCCTTGCATGGAGCGAACTGCGCGAGTTCGGCTCGAGGTCAAAGCGCGCGAAGGTCTGGCCTGCGATAGCTACGAATCTTTTGAAGGCGTCAGGGCCACCAGGCGGTAGCCGACCCCATAGATCGTCAACAGCCGCACCCCCTTCTCCGGCCCCAGCGACAGCTTTCTTCGCACGCGGGTCACGTGCACGTCGAGCACGCGCGAGCCGGGGCTGGCGGGCCGGTCGAAGAGTTGCGCTTCGATCTCCGCGCGGCCGATGACCTTGCCGAGGTTCTGGAACAGGATCAGCGCCACCTCGAACTCGCGCGGCTGAAGGCGCACTTCCACACCATCGACCAGCACCACGCGTGCCTGTCGCTTGAAATGGAAGCTGCCCCAGATCAGGTCTTCCTCGACCGGCGGCGCGTTGGCGCCGTTCCGTCGCGAGTGCAGCAGGCGCAGGCGCATCGCCAGTTCGGCGCCGTCCACCGGCGCCGTAGCGAACTCGACCCGTTCGCCATTGATCGATTCCTCGTCGAAGGTGGCCGCGAGCTCCAGGGCGTCGCGCGAGACCACGACCAGAATCGGCAGCTTCACCATGCTGCGCAGGTTGACCCAGCGCCGCGGGCTCCACGCCTTGTCGGCGCAGGCGATCAGCGCGTCGTAGCGGCGGCCCGAGGACATCGAGTCCCACAGGGTCTGCACCGAATCGAAGGCCGCCGAGGCAAAACCCTGCGAATCGAGGGCATCGCGCAGCGCGCCGCGGTTGCGGTCGTCGCCGAAGACGAGCGCCAGCGAGGAGATGGATCCCGAGCTCGAAAGCCCGGCGTGCGTCGTCGGGCTCATGCTGCGAACCCTCCGGACGCCCGCGTCGCCGATTCGAAGCCCGGGACCACCTCGGCCACGAATCTCAGGACGCTTTCGCGGACCATGTCGAGGTCCATGTCCGGCTCGCGCGCCGCGCGCAGCACCACGCCCTCGACGAAGCATTGCAACGCAAACACCCGGCCGCGAATCTCCGCCTCGGGTAAGACACGGTGGGCCTGGCGCAAGCGGGCCTGAAACAGTGCGACGAGCGCCTGGCGCTCCTGAACCACGGCCTGCGTGCCGGTGCCGGCCACGCGCGCCCGGCATGCGCCTTCCGCGACCGCTTCCAGCATGAATGCGGCGTTCGCCGCGCCCGTGGTGCGCCAGCAGCGCATCCGGTCGCACACGAAGTCCGCCACCGCCTCGGGGGTCAGCACCGTCAGGCTGCCGAGTCCCCGCCCCTGCAGGCGCTCGACCAAGGCCAGCACGATGTCGTCCTTGGTCGCGAAGTGGTGACGAATCTCGGCAGGACTCGTTTCGGCCGCATCGCAGATGGAGACCATCGACACGGCCCGGATGCCGCGCTGCGCGAAGCAGGTGGCCGCCACCGAAAGAATGCGGTGGCGCGACGAGCTTTCATCGCGCGCGCCGCCCGCTTGCTTCATCCCTGTTTCCTGTGTCACTTGGATCCTTTCGACAGACTCGTAGCAGACAGAATCCGTTGCATTAAAGAGAGTGAATGTTCATTTTTTCTTAGGTTAACCTACTCCCTCTTGTCAGAGAACCCAGTCCGCCGGATTCCTGGGGGAAAGCAACAACATTCCCGCGAAAATACGGAACTAGTTCTCAGTGAGTGGGCGCTGTTGTCACCAAATTGTCGACAACGCCCCGCTTCGTGAAAGATCGGCCGAGGCCGCGACGAGGTTCGCGCCACGCCACCTTGTTGCCGTGCGCTGCCTCTCAAAAGATGAATGAATGTTTATACTTTCAATACTTTCATGAACGTCGATACCGACCTCCCATGCAACATCACCGTCAAGGAATTCCCGAGTGAATAGCACCACCAAGCGCTCGTCCCCCAAGAGCGAACTGCGGGCGGAGTCGCAGCGACAGAGGATCCTGAAGGCCGCCAAGGAGTGCTTCATCGAGGACGGGCTGCATGCGGGCACCATCGCCCGCATCAGCGAAGCAGCGCAGATGAGCCCGGGGCTGATCTATCGCTACTTCTCGAGCAGGGAAGAGATCGTTCTCGCGCTCATGCACCGGCAGATCAGCACCGGCAACGGCGCGGGATTGCTGGGACTGCCACCCAAGGTCGTGACGACGCGCATCTGCGAGTACCTGCGCCGCTGGCAGGCGGGCGACCCCGAGGTGCCGAGCGCCACCTTGATCCTCGAGATGAGCGCCGAGAGCACGCGCAACGAAGCGATCGCGCGGCAGATCGTGAAGGTGGACGAAGAAGCCCAGAAATCGCTGACCGACTGGCTCAGCGACCTGCTCGGCAAATCCGGCGTGACACTGAGTGCGCAGGAGATCCAGATCCGCATGCTCACGCTCGAATGCTTCGTCGAGGGCCTGTTGCTTCGCGCGGTCCGCGAGCCGAACCTGGACATGGAACTCGTCGAGAAGAGCCTGGACTGCCTCATGGCCACGCTGGTGCACCCGCCGGTCAGCAACAACGCAACTTGATGGCATTGGGCCGCGGACGGCGCGCCTTTCATCGGCATTGCCTGTGATAGAGTGCCTTCAGCGCGTCTGCCGCGCTCGCCTTTGGGGACGACTCCAAAACGCGATCACCGTTCGGGGACGACCCTGCGCTTCTATTGAAGTTCAACCATGGTCACTCCTCGCAACCCGCCGCCTTCGGGCGCCGCCCCCAAGCCCTGCGTTCCACCCTCGACCTGGCTGCTGCTGATCGCCGCCTGGGGTGTCGTCGGCGCGTTCACCGTCTTCGGCGCCGAATGGCTCGGCCCCTCGATGACGCCCGTCACGGCGGGTGTCGCCTTCGCTGCGCTGTTCGCCACGATCCTGGCCGCGTCCTTCGGCGTGGTGAAGGAGGCCGACCATCTCGCGCATGCGCTGGGCGAGCCCTACGGCACCCTGATCCTGACGCTGTCGATCGTGCTGATCGAGGTGGTGCTGATCGCCTCGGTGCTGCTGGGCCCGGGCGACTTTCCCACCATCGGCCGCGACTCGATCTTCGCCGTCATGATGATCATCATGAACCTCGTGATGGGCCTGTGCCTGATCGCGGGCCACGGCCGCAACGGCCATCAGGCCTACAACGCGCAAGGCACCGCGTCGTACCTGTCGATGGTGGTGCTGCTCGCCAGCAGCGCGTTGGTGCTGCCGAAGTACCTGAGCGGCGCGGGCGAGTTCACGGCCTTCCAGGCCATCGGCATCACCGCCGTCACGGCCCTGGTCTACGCGGTCTTCCTCGGCATGCAGATGCGAAGCCACCGCAAGCTCTACATGGAGCCCGCGCCGGCCGTCGATGCCGAGCAGCCCCGCCATACCGTCGGCCTGCTGCCCCAGCCCGCGCGGACGGACACGCGCTTCCTCGTGCTGCGCTCGGCCCTGCTGATCGCGCTGATCCTGCCGATCGTGCTGCTCGCCCACCATCTCGCGGTGGTCACCGACTACGGCATCGCGGCGGCCGGCGCGCCCACCGCCCTGGGCGGGGTGCTGATCGCCATCATCGTGTTCACGCCCGAGTCCATCACGGCCGTGAAGGCCGCGATGAACAACGAGATGCAGCGCGCCATCAACCTGTGCCTGGGCGCCTTCGTCTCCACCGTGGGGCTGACGGTGCCGGCCGTGCTCGTCATCGGCCTCGTGACCGGCAAGCAGGTGATCATGGGGATCTCGAACGCGGAGACGGTGCTCTACATCGCCACCGTGGCGCTGAGCATGCTGAGCTTCAACGGCCAGAAGACCTCGGCGGTGCAGGGCTGGATGCACCTCGCGCTGTTCGCGATCTTCGGGCTGCTTCTTTTCAGCCCCTGAGCGGGAACTCGAGGGCCCTGCCGGGCAGGTTTCGCTGCGGCACGGCGCTAGATGCTGCGCAGATTCACGCGCCGCGACAGGGCCTCGGCACTCTCGCGCCGCTCGCTGTAGCGGTCGACCAGATGGCCGGCGCAGTCGCGCGTCAACAGCGTGAACTTGACCAGCTCCTCCATGACGTCGACCACGCGTTCGTAGTACGGCGAGGGCTTCATGCGCCCGGCTTCGTCGAACTCGAGGTAGGCCTTCGCCACCGAGGACTGGTTCGGGATGGTGATCATGCGCATCCAGCGTCCGAGCACGCGCAACTGGTTCACCGCATTGAAGGACTGCGAGCCGCCCGAGACCTCCATCACGGCCAGCGTCTTGCCCTGCGTCGGCCGCACGGAGCCCACCGACAGCGGGATCCAGTCGAGCTGCGCCTTCATGATGCCGGTCATCGCGCCATGGCGTTCCGGCGAACACCAGACCATGCCTTCGGACCACTGCGCGAGCGCGCGCAGCTCCTGCACCTTCGGATGGTCCTCGGGTTCGCTGTCGGGCAGCGGCAGGCCGCGCGGATCGAAGACGCGGGTCTGCGCACCCAGCGCGCGCAGCAGCCGCTCGGCCTCTTCGGTCAGCAGGCGGCTGTACGAACGCTCGCGAACCGAGCCATAGAGCAGCAGGATGCGCGGCGCATGCGTCGCGCGCTCGGCGGGCCACAGGCGCCCCTGATCCGGCAGCCGGAAGGCCTCCGCATCCAGGTTCGGCAGGTCAGGGCTTGGCGACACGCTGGCCTTTCGCATCGATGACGGGCTCGCCGTCTTCCTTCGAGAACGCGCCGCGCTGGGCGTGCGGCAGCAGGTCGAGCACGGCCTCCGATGGCCGGCACAGGCGCGTGCCCAACGGCGTGACGACGATCGGGCGGTTGATGAGGATCGGGTGCGCGAGCATGAAGCCGATCAGTTCCGCATCGGTCCACTTCGCGTCGGCCAGCCCGAGCTCGTCGTGGGGCGTGCCCTTCTGGCGCAGCAGGTCGCGCACGCCGATGCCCATGTCGGCGACCAGTTGCTCGAGCGTTGCGCGGTCCGGCGGATGCTTGAGGTACTCGATGACGGTCGGCTCCTCGCCGCTGTTGCGGATCAGCGCGAGCACGTTGCGCGAGGTGCCGCAGTCGGGGTTGTGATAGATCGTGATGTCGCTCATGGAAGGGAGGGATGTCGCTGGTGAGAAAGCAGATCAGCCGAAGCTCAGGCGCAGTGCGAGCGCGGCGAGGGTCAGGGCGAGCACGGGCACCGTCATGACGACGCCCACCTTGAAGTAGTAGCCCCAGCCGATGGTGGTGCCCTTCTTCGCGAGCACGTGCAGCCACAGCAGGGTGGCGAGGCTGCCGATCGGCGTGATCTTCGGGCCCAGGTCGCAGCCGATGACGTTGGCGTAGACCATCGCCTCCTTCACCACGCCGGTGGCGCCCGAGGCATCGATGGAGAGCGCGCCGACCAGCACCGTCGGCATGTTGTTCATCACGGAAGACAGCGCGGCGGCCAGGAAGCCCGTGCCCAGGGCCGCGCCCCAGATGCCGCCTTGCGCGAACACGTCGAGCAGCGTCGAGATCTGCTCGGTCAGGCCGGCATTGCGCAGGCCGTAGACCACCAGGTACATGCCCAGCGAGAACACGACGATCTGCCAGGGCGCGCCGCGCAGCACCTTGCGCGTGGCGATGACCTCGCCGCGGGCAGCCACGGCCAGCAGCAGCAGCGCGCCAGCGGCCGCCACGGCGCTGACCGGCACGCCCAGCGGCTCCAGGCCGAAGAAGCCGACGAGCAGCAGCGCCAGCACGACCCAGCCCGCGCGAAAGGTGGCCGGGTCGCGGATGGCATCGGCCGGGTGCTTCAAGCGGCTGGCGTCGTAGCGCGCGGGAATGTCGCGGCGAAAGTAGAGCAGCAAGGCCAGCAGGCTGGCGACCATCGCGGCGAGATTGACTGGAACCATCACCGCCGCATAGGCGTTGAAGCCGATCCCGAAGAAGTCGGCCGAGACGATGTTGACGAGGTTCGACACGATC
>JAESFO010000351.1_pt1 | contig 58805 bp, 52 predicted proteins | sample 9269421 | NCBI WGS metagenome assembly JAESFO01 (sample SAMN14502839, study PRJNA617101) | algae metagenome | isolation source: Nostoc desertorum CM1-VF14 and co-occurring heterotrophs from rocky... | place: USA: Clark Mountains, San Bernardino, California | collected 2000-06-05 | reverse complement strand
CCCTCTATTGAGCCATTTGAGCGCGGGCGGCTATGAGTGCTTTGTTAACCTGTACAAAGCCAGTACCACCGAAACTGTTGCGGGCTGCTACAACTTGACGGGGGGATATCGCCTCATAAATATCTGCTGCAAATGCCGGATGTAGTTGTTGCCACTCTTCCAGTTTCAAATCTTTTAGGAGTTTACCTGCGGCAATACTAGTTTTTACCACCTTACCCACAAGGTTGTAAGCTTCTCGAAAGGGTACGCCCCGTGCTGCCAGATAATCTGCTACGTCGGTAGCATTGGAAAAATCTTCTGTTACAGCTTCTGCTAACCGCTGGGTACGAAATTCTAAACCTTCTCTGAGCAAAATGGTCATTGCTTCTAGAGAGGCTTTGATTGTATTAACGCTATCAAATAGACCTTCTTTATCTTCTTGCAGGTCTTTGTTATATGCCAGGGGTAGCCCTTTCATAATCACTAACATTGCCTGAAGATGACCGAATACACGCCCCGTTTTCCCTCGCACGAGTTCTGGTACATCGGGGTTTTTCTTTTGAGGCATGATACTGGAACCTGTGGCACAGCTATCTTTAAGGGTGACAAAGCGAAATTCTTCAGATGACCAAAGAATGATTTCTTCTGCAAGGCGGCTGAGGTGAACCATAATTAAGCTAGCAGCACACAAGAATTCGATCGCAAAATCGCGATCGCTCACTCCATCAAGGCTGTTAGCATAAATATCGTCAAAATCCAAGAGTTTAGCTGTGTAGTGGCGGTCAATAGGGAAAGTAGTTCCCGCTAAAGCACCACATCCTAAAGGTGAGATATTCACGCGGCGAGAAACATCTCCTAAGCGTTCCCAGTCGCGTTGTGCCATTTGAAAGTATGCCAAGAGATGGTGAGCTAAACTCAGAGGTTGGGCGCGTTGTAGGTGAGTATAGCCAGGAATCAGAGTTTCAACGTGCTTTTCAGCTATATCCAGTAAAACCCCTTGAAATTCTCGCAATTCCCTTTTAATTTGTTGGATTTGGTCGCGGAGATAGAGTCTAGTGTCAGTACCAACTTGGTCATTACGCGATCGCGCCGTATGCACCTTTTTACCCACATCGCCGACAATTTCTGTTAGTCGTCGTTCAACTGCAAAATGTACATCTTCAGCATCGACACCAGGCTGAAATTTTCCCTGTCGATGCTCTTGACGGATTTGTTCTAAACCTGCAACCAGTTGCTCACCTTCTTCTGGAGAGATAATGCCCGTGTGAGCCAGCATTTTGGCATGAGCTTGAGAACCAGTCAGGTCATATTCTATTAATTCAATATCAAAACCTATACTGGCATTAAAACGAGCGATCGCCGGATGCAACGCTGATTCAAACCTCTGGCTCCAAGTTTGTTCTTTGGTCATAAATATGAGGTAAATGGGCATCAATTTTGGATTTTAGATTGATGATTAATCTAAAATCCAAAATCCAAAATTACTTTAACCGTAGCTAGTTAAATTCCGAATCATATACCCAATAACTAAACCAATCAACAATGGCCACACTTGACCTGTTCGTATAAAATGGTTCCAAAATTTTTGCATCTGACCCATAAGGTCTGGGTCAGTAACTGTTTGCGCTACTAGTGCCGTCAAATTTACAGGCAAATGCCAATATAACTGAGATATCAAATCACTGTAATGGCTCATATTTGGTAATTAAGAGGTTGGGGGTGGCAAATCTCAGTATCAGTTTATTTTTCACATAAATCACTGATAATCTACTGAAATATTGGCTATAACTTTAATGTCTTAACTCAAGATCCAGCCGATGCCAACCGCAATTTCTCGGCAGTTCGCAAAATTTGCCCCGCTAACACTGCTGCACCAAAACCATTATCGATGTTTACTACGCCTACTCCCGCAGCACAAGAGTTAAGCATTGTCAATAAAGGTGCCAGACCGCCAAAACTTGCGCCATAACCGATGCTGGTGGGTACAGCAATCACAGGACAACTCGCTAAACCAGCGACAACGCTGGGTAAAGCGCCTTCCATCCCCGCCACGACAATTAGCACTGATGCTGACTCAATCAGATGGCGGTTACTTAATAAGCGGTGAATTCCGGCAACGCCAACATCCCAGAGGCGCTTTACCTGGAAACCAGAAAGTTCCGCAGTCACAGCAGCTTCTTCAGCAACGGCTAAATCGGCAGTACCAGCAGAAAGAATGCCAATTTCACCCGCAAATTGTGGTTCGATGGTAGAAGGAGCGATCGCACAAATTCGCGCCGATTCGTAATATCGCAAACCGCTAACTTTTGATTCCAGTACAGTATAAACTGCTGGTTCAATACGGGTTGCCATCACTACCGGGTTACGGAGGCGCATCACTTCCATAATTTGAGCAATTTGATCGGGAGTTTTACCAGGGCCCCAAATCACCTCTGGGAAACCAGTTCTTAACTGGCGATGATGGTCAATTTTGGCAAACTCACCCACGGATTCATAAGTTAAGTCTTTGAGTGAGTTTAATGCCGTATCTGGCGTAACTTTACCATTGGCGACCGCAACGAGTAGCGATCGCAATGTTTTTTCATCTGTCATTAGTCCTTTATCCTTTATTCTTGCCACTAACCACTGACTAATAACTAATGATTAATCCGTTATTTTGATTTCATGAATGTTCCAGAATGCACCACTAAGAGCGGAGAATCTGATACCTTCAAAACGATTACGCACAGCTGACATTGACAACTGATTAACTAAGTAAATAAACGGTAAATTCTCCTGAGTAATTCGCTGCGTTTCCCCATAAATTTCTTTTACTTTAGCTTCATCAAATTCCTGTGCAGCTTGAATGTAAAGCTTACCAATTTCTGCTTCCCAAGGAGCTACTTCCCGACCCTCAATCGGTTGTTGTCCAGGTTGTGGTTTTTGATTAAACATATGCAATCCACCTTCGGGAGACCAGACATTTGCCCCATCATTGGGTTCTAAACCACCCGTCAAACCCAGGAGTGAAGCTTCCCAATCTAAAGAATTAGAAAGTTTGTCTGTGTAAGTAGTCCATGCCAATGGACTGAAATCGACTTGCATACCGATTTTACTTAAGTCTTGTTTAATCTGCGCTCCAATTGCTTCGCGGATTTTATTTCCAGAGTTAGTGAGTAAAGTGAAGCGAACGCGGTTACCTTCAGCGTCTAATAACTGACCTTGTTGATTGTACTTAAATCCAGCTTTAATTAGCAGTTGCTTTGCTTTATTAATATCATAATCATAATTTTTTAATCCTTCTTTTGGCGAAAGATAATAAGGACTTTGGACAGTAATTGGTGAATTTTGTGGCTCACCCAAGCCGCGATAAGTGTTATTAACCATCGTTTGGCGGTCGATAGCATAAGCTACTGCTTGCCTAAATTCAACTGTATTGAACCAGCGTGATTTAATTGGATTTACCAATGGTTTCCCGTTTCTTTTACCTTTATTTAGATTAAATAAAACAAACGTTGTACCAGTTCCGGGTTCATTGCCGTAAATTTTAAAGTTGCCTTGCTTTTCTTGCACTTTTAGTAAAGAAAAATATTCAGGTGTTACTGCCACAGTATCTAATCCACCAGACCGAAATTGCAGCAAAGAAGTATCCGTATTTTCGACAATTTGCCAAACCATGCGTTCAATATAAGGCTGAGGTTTAGCTTGGTTGTCCTTGCGCCAGTAGTGGGGATTGCGTCGAAACACCACACGTTCACTTGTGTCATAGCGTTCAAGTTTGTAAGGGCCGTTGACGATAATTTGCTCGGGAGGAGTATCAACACTCCACTTACTCAAAAAGGTTGGCTTTCCTTCTGCATCTTTCTGTTTTACAGATTCCCGCAGTGCATGGGAAGGTAAGATAGAAGTACCTGTATTCAGTAAGAAAGGTCTAAAGGGTTCCGGTAGAGTAAATTCTACCCGGCGTTCATCGAGCTTTTGCACCGTAGGTAGTTTCCGACTGACACCAATTCTGAAGCCATCTCTGGTATCTGTGGGAATCGCTTCATTAAAATAGATATCGTTGTAAGTAAATACGACATCTTCAGATGTTAGTGGCTGCCCATCAGACCATTTTAAGCCTTCACGTAAAGTAAAAGTAAATCGCAATTTATCATCAGAAATTTGCCATGATTCTGCTAAGTCTGGCTCAACTTCACCAGTAAGCGGATTTTGAGTAATTAATCCTGCGTATGTCAAACCAAAAATATTTGGTGATTCTTGACTCAGAGCAAGGTTAAAAGTTTTAGGGTCACTGAGAATGGCACTTACTAATTGCGGCACTTGAGCAGCTGTGCTTTTGAAGTTAGATGGGTTGCAGGCGGCAAGTGTAAGTGCTGTTGCTGAAGCCAGAATTGTTGGTAACCAAAAATGTTTAATTGCCTGAAACATTTTTCTAAAAAATTTCATAATTTCAAATTTATTTCCATCCTAATCAGTCTTTAATGTCTTTAATTACAGGCTAAAAGAAAGTTATTCTGAAACAACTAGCAAGACAACAGCATAAGCACATATACCTTCCTCGCGTCCAACTGGACCTAATTTTTCATTGGTGGTAGCTTTAATGCCAATTTGATTTGGTTCTAATTCTAAAACCGCCGATAGTTTGTCGCGCATATTGTGAATATGCGGTTTTAATTTTGGACGTTCTGCTACTACCACCGAGTCAATATTTCCCACCTGCCAGCCTTGATCCCGAATCAGTTGATGTACTTGATTTAATAGTACTAAACTATCTGCTCCCGCCCATTTGGGATCGCTAGGCGGAAAATAATGACCAATATCTCCCAAGGATAATGCCCCAAGCATGGCATCCATAATCGCGTGCGTTAGCACATCAGCGTCACTGTGTCCTAATAAACCCAGTTCATGGGGAATTTGAATTCCACCTAAAATCAAAGCGCGATCGCTCACTAATTGGTGAATATCGTAGCCGTTACCAATACGAATTTTAGTCATTAGTCTTTAGTCATTGGTCATTAATCAACAGTTAAGAATTATTATTTTCCCACTGCTCCCCCTGCCTCCCCTGCTTCCATTTCTCTAAGAGATCAGGGCGGCGATCGCGGGTTTTTTGAATTTGTTGTTCGTAACGCCACCGGGCGATCGCTGCATGATTCCCACTGAGCAAAACATCAGGCACTTTTAAACCGCGAAAATTGGCAGGACGAGTATATTGGGGATAGTCCAACAACCCTTCCTCAAAACTTTCTGCTGTGAGGGACTCCGTTTTGGCTACAGTTCCTGGTATTAGCCTCACTACACCGTTAATCAAAGCCATTGCTGGAATTTCCCCGCCAGTCAGAATAAAATCGCCTAAAGATACTTCACGAGTTACCAAATGCAGCACCCTCTCATCCACTCCTTCGTAATGTCCACAAATAACTACTAACTGGTCATAATTTGTCACCAATTCTTTCAAAAGAGGTTGATTAATTGTTTCACCCTGTGGACTCATCAAAATTACTTCTCTTCGGGGTAGAGTTGGCAGCGACTCCACAGCCGTAAAAATCGGTTCTGGCTTCATTAGCATCCCCACACCGCCGCCATAGGGTTCATCATCCACCTTTCGGTGCTTGTCAGTGGTAAAGTCGCGCGGATTAACAAGATGCACTTCGGCAATCTGTTTGGCTAAGGCTTTACCCAGTAACCCAGAATTGAGAACAGAGTTAAAACAGTCAGGAAAAAGTGTAACTATATCAAAGCGCACAGTTATTCGTATTCGAGGACACTAATCTTAAATTTGGATGTCTAGCAAACACCGCCAAGCCGAGGTCGAGTCAAACTCCAGTTAAACTTTATCAATAGTATCTAAAACTACCAGGTCTATTGGAGTTTAGATGGGATTAAAAGTTTTTCTAATTACTTAATTTATGTTTAAATGTTGTCACAACTACATTTAAATTAATAATCTTATCAAGTTAACAACTTCCAGGATGCATCGAGCCAGCCTCAGAAAAAAGCGTAGTCTTACCTGCTCTTCCCCAGATCCAGAGGGGGAATCTAGCCCTCTGAAGACTATTTTGCCCTGCTGCAAGTGGACAGGTGAAAAACAAGGCCCTGGCTTTGAGAAATGGGAACAAACACGTTTAGACTGAGGCAACGCGAGCGTTAAGCAAGAATTTGGAGAGTGGCTGACTCAGTTCCAAACTTCCAAAAAGTGTCCTCTCAAAAAAGCAAAGCGCAAAAATCATGGCTGCTTCTGAACCTTGTTAAATTCACCTGAAGTTGTTGACAGGAGAAACAAAATGCCGCAATTACAAGCTAAATCGCTAGAAATGAGGACACCCCAAGCAACTAAAACCGCCGTTCTGGTTATCGGAGGCGCAGAAGATAAAGTTCATGGGCGCGAAATCCTACGAACTTTTTTTGGACGTGCTGGTGCTAGTAAGGCTTATATTACAATTATTCCATCTGCCTCTCGCGAACCCGCCATCATTGGTGGTCGGTATATTCGCATTTTTGAAGAAATGGGTGCCCAGAAGGTAGAGATTTTAGACATCCGCGAACGGGAACAGTGTGAATCCTCCCAGATCAAAGCATCCTTAGAAGCCTGTAGTGGAGTATTTTTGACAGGAGGAGACCAGTTGCGTCTTTGTGGCGTATTGGCGGATACGCCAGCAATGGAAATTATTCGGCAGAGGGTGAGGGCGGGGCAACTTACCTTAGCAGGTACCAGTGCAGGAGCAGCAGTAATGGGGCATCACATGATTGCTGGCGGCGGTAGTGGAGAGTCGCCAAATCGTTCCCTGGTTGATATGGCAACGGGTTTGGGATTTATTCCTGAAGTAATCGTTGATCAACATTTTCATAACCGTAATCGCATGGGAAGGCTGATTAGTGCGATCGCCGCTCACCCCGATCGCTTAGGTATTGGCATTGATGAAGATACTTGTGCAGTGTTTGAACGTGATGGTTGGTTACAAGTTATGGGTAAAGGCAGTGTCACCATTGTTGATCCCACTGAAGCCACCCACACCAACGAACCCCATGTCGGCGCTAATGAACCATTAACCGTACATAATTTACGTCTCCATATCCTCAGCTACGGCGATCGCTTCCACCTGTACCAGCGCACTGTATTGCCTGCTGTACACCGAATCTCCAGCTGACGGGATAGAGTATCTGAGGTTACACTGAGTTGACCACAAATTTTAGATTTTGGATTTTGGATTTTAGATTAAAAGGGCTTTTCGGCAGATACCGACAAAAAGTAGGTGAAACAAATCTAAAAACCTCTCGATAGCGAAGCGTTAGTGACATAGGAACGTCTGACTCGTTGACGCTACGCGATCGTAAATCTAAAATTACCAGAGCTAAGTACCCTAATTGTCTCTTTTAATCCAAAATCATAAATCTAAAATCCAAAATCGGTTGACCGCACATTTATTTCTTGTTGTAGAAAAATGATGAGAATACTATGTAAAAAGAAAAAACTGTTTGCAACGAACAGTTTAGCGGTCAATTTCAGTAAGAAACTAGAATTTTGGTTCCGAATCTCCATCTACCTATTCCCATGAGAATCCTCAAGATCCAGACCTTACGCGGCCCAAACTATTGGAGCATTCGACGCCACAAACTGATCGTCATGCGCCTCGATTTAGAAACCCTTGGCGAGACGCCCTCGAATGAAATCCCTGGCTTTTATGAAGGATTAGTTGAGGCGCTGCCGAGTCTGGAGGGCCATTATTGTTCTCCTGGCTGTCGTGGTGGTTTTTTGATGCGAGTCAAAGAAGGCACTATGATTGGCCATATCGTGGAACACGTAGCCCTAGAACTCCAGGAATTAGCTGGTATGCATGTCGGCTTTGGTCGCACCCGCGAAACTGCCACACCCGGAATTTATCAAGTAGTAATTGAATATCAGAATGAGGAAGCGGGACGCTACGCTGGACGAGCAGCAGTGCGGCTGTGCCAGAGTATTATTGATCGAGGCCGTTATCCCAAAGCAGAACTAGAGCAAGATATCCAAGACCTGAAAGACTTCACCCGTGATGCTTCCTTAGGCCCTTCCACTGAAGCGATCATCAAAGAAGCAGAAAAAAGAGGCATTCCCTGGATGTCTCTAGAAGCCCGCTTTTTGATTCAGCTGGGCTACGGCGTGAATCAGAAGCGGATGCAGGCCACGATGACCGATAACACCAGCATTCTGGGCGTAGAACTAGCTTGCGACAAAGAAGCCACTAAACGCATCCTCGCTGCTGCTGGTGCGCCAGTACCTAGAGGTACAGTGATCAACTTCTTAGACGATTTGGAGCAAGCCATTGAATACGTTGGCGGATATCCCATCGTCGTCAAGCCACTCGATGGCAATCATGGACGTGGGATCACCATTGACATCAGAACTTGGGAAGAAGCTGAAGCAGGATACGAAGCTGCAAGACAAGTTTCCCGATCAATTATTGTTGAACGGTATTATGTTGGACGCGACCACAGAGTACTGGTGGTAAATGGCAAAGTAGTAGCAGTAGCCGAACGTGTCCCGGCTCATGTGATTGGCAATGGCAGATCCACTATCTCCGAATTGATTGAGGAAACAAACCTTGACCCAAATCGTGGTGAAGGACATGATAACGTCCTGACCAAGATTGAACTAGACCGCACCAGCTACCAATTATTAGAAAGACAAGGCTATACCCTAAATAGCGTTCCACCCAAAGGAACCATTTGTTATCTCAGAGCAACGGCAAACTTAAGTACAGGTGGTAGTGCCGTAGACCGTACTGATGAAATTCACCCAGAAAATCTGTGGTTGGCACAACGGGTAGTTAAGATTATCGGTTTGGATATCGCCGGACTCGATATCGTCACCACAGATATTAGCCGTCCTTTGCGGGAAGTTGATGGCGTAATTGTCGAAGTTAATGCCGCTCCCGGCTTCCGAATGCACGTTGCCCCAAGCGTGGGCATCCCCCGCAATGTTGCTGGCGCAGTAATGGATATGCTGTTTCCTAACGAGCAATCTAGCCAAATTCCCATCCTTAGCATCACGGGTACTAATGGCAAAACCACCACTACCCGACTACTAGCACATATTTATAAACAGACGGGTAAGGTCGTTGGTTATACTACCACTGATGGAACATATATCGGTGATTACTTAGTAGAAGCTGGCGATAACACAGGCCCTCAAAGTGCCCATGTCATCCTCCAAGATCCCACAGTAGAAGTAGCGGTACTGGAAACGGCTCGTGGTGGCATTCTCCGCTCTGGATTGGGCTTTGAAGCCGCAAATGTAGGAGTGGTATTGAATGTAGCCGCCGATCACTTAGGCATAGGCGATATAGATACCATTGAGCAGTTAGCTAACCTCAAAAGTGTAGTAGCGGAAGCCGTATTCCCCGATGGCTATGCGGTACTTAACGCCGACGATCGCCGCGTTGCCGCCATGTCAGAAAAAACTAAGGCTAATATTGCTTACTTCACAATGAACCCCGACTCGGAATTGGTGCGAAAGCATATTCAGAAGGGCGGAGTAGCGGCAGTATATGAAAATGGCTATTTGTCAATTGTTAAAGGTGATTGGACACACCGCATAGAAAGAGCAGAAAATATACCTTTAACAATGGGCGGGCGGGCGCCGTTTATGATTGCCAACGCTTTAGCTGCAAGTTTGGCAGCATTCGTGCAAAACGTCACAATTGAACAAATTCGTTCTGGTTTGAAGACCTTCCGGGCTTCAGTTAGTCAAACACCGGGACGAATGAATCTATTTAATTTAGGCAACTACCACGCTTTAGTAGACTATGCCCACAATGCAGCCAGTTACGAAGCTGTAGGTTCCTTTGTTCGGAACTGGACTACAGGGCAACGGATTGGCGTAATTGGTGGGCCAGGCGATCGCCGTGATGAAGACTTTGTTACTTTGGGTAAATTAGCAGCGCAAATTTTTGATTACATCATCGTCAAAGAAGACGATGACACACGGGGACGTTTACGGGGTTCAGCCGCCCAGTTGATTATTCAAGGCATCACCCAAATTAAGCCTGATAGCCGCTATGAATCAATTCTGGATGAAACCCAAGCGATAAATAAAGGCTTAGATATGGCTCCTGATAACAGTCTGGTGGTAATTTTGCCAGAAAGCGTCACTAGGGCTATTAAGTTAATTAAGCTGCGTGGTTTAGCCAAGGAAGAGACACATCAACAAAATACTGGCACAGCAATCATTGATTCTCAAAATGGAATCGCACCTTCATCTGTAGTTAATACACTACTTTAGTGAAAAGTCAAGAGTCTAAAGTTTAGTATTTAAAAGTTTTTGACCCTTGACTCTTGACTTTTATTTTTCTTCTTCTGGATTGGTATCATCACTGGGAGTTTTCATCTCCTCCTTAAAACCTCGTAGGGTTTTTCCTAGTGCAGTGCCCAATTCAGGAATTTTTTTGGGCCCAAAAATTAAAATAGCGATTATCACAATTACACCCATTTCTGGCAATCCTAGTCCAAACATATAAATTTCCTCTAAGGCATCTGTAATTAAATATAGACATTGATGGCTCAAATCCCATAAGTTCACCACTGATAAGCGCAACTAACTTCCCATTGGATTAGTAATTGGCAAACCTAACCAGTCACTTAATTCATGAGCTAACCATTCAATTTCTACTTCGGATTTAATACCGACATCATTTCCACCAATATGATATGTTTGTACTCCTGAGCAAATATATAATTGTGCTGGAACGGCAACTCTAGTGCCTTCAGAGTCTTTAGTAAAGTGTTTTGGAATATAAACCACCTTAGTTATACTTTGCCTTGGCGATGGCCGGGGACGCTCAAATTTCCAAGCAAACAACTCCCACCTTAGGGCAATTTTTTCTAAATCCAGGCGTAAAGAAACGCGTCCAAACAAATTAAAGAAAAATTTATACAGCATCATAAAGCCAGCACCCCAAAAAGGAAGTGAGAATAAGGCAAAAGGGATGTTGACAGGGAAAGGGGCCGAGAGAGCGCCAATTGTCCAAAACAAGATAAATGAATTCCAGACGATCGCAAATAAACCTGTAAATACTATTGATGGTTCAAAACCAGCTGGGGGAACGATAATTTCTAAATAATCACCATTTTTGGTTAATTGAATCTTACTCCCGTCTGGTTTGCTACCAACCAAAGCAGATAAGCTTCTCAGTTGTGGTTTGTCTAAAGCTGCTATCGCTTGGGTAGCAGAACTCAAACGCCGTTCTAAACTGGGTTCAATCATGCACTTTAGCCAATTGCTAAAGCTGGGACTCACATTAGCCGCTTGTTCAAACTGAATGCGAAAGTCCTTTTGAGGTAAATCGGCTGGGTGACTACCCGTCATTAAATAAATTAAGGTTGCACCTAAACTATAAAGGTCAGAGGCTGCGACAGTGCGCCCGCCAAATTGCTCTGGTGGCATATAGCCATAGGTTCCTACCACAGTTCTTGTCCCAGTTTCTGTGGCGAGGACTGTCTGGACTGAGCCAAAATCTACCAAATAAACTTGCCCGACACTATTCCCAGAACGCTCCCCCAATAGAATATTGCTAGGCTTAATATCACGGTGGATTACAGGCGGATATAACCCATGTAGGTAAATAAGAATCTCTAAAAGCGCTTTGGCTATCTGTTTTACTTCAGCTTCTGTAAAAGTTCGCCCAGTTTGTAAGTATTGCTCTAAAGTTTGGGCAGGGATATAAGTTTGTACCAGGGCAAATCCCTTGATGGTTGGTAAATTTACCTCAAAATAGTTTAAATATTGAGGAATTAAGGGATGTGACAAAGATTTTAAAGTTTCAGCTTCTCGCTCAAATAGCTTGAGTGAATCCCATTCAAAGTCATCACCAAAAGAGAGTAACTTAATGACAACTAATTCCTGAGTTTTCAAATCACGAGCTAACAACGTTTGCCGCCCTGCTTTTTTTCCTAATAGCTGCTGAACTTCGTAGCGTTCGCCTAATATTTCGCCGATCATTATGGTTTCTTATAATGCTACGGTTGAAAAGTTTTTAGAGCTTATGATTTTTAATTTGGCAAATCTATATCTTTAGTATAATTGCGTGGTTCTATGCCCTCCCAACTTTGGCCTTATATTACCCCTGGTATTCCTGATGAATTGTTTGAAAATTTGCCGGGAATCCCCCTGAGCCAGCGGGAAGTCCGACTGCTATTGATAGCCCAACTGCGGCTAAAATCAGATTCTGTGTTGTGGGATATTGGCGCAGGGACAGGTACAATTCCGGTAGAGGTGGGGCTACTGTGTCCAAAAGGACAAATTATCGCTATAGAAAGGGATGAAGAAGTAGCTAATCTGATCAAACGTAACTGCGATCGCTTTGATGTGAAAAACGTCGAGGTAATTGAAGGTAGCGCCCCAGAGTGTTTACACGATTTGAAAGTTACTCCTCACCGTGTTTGTATTGAGGGAGGACGCCCCATTCAGGAAATTCTACAAGCAGCTTGGCATTATTTGCCGCCATCCGGTCGGGTTGTAGCCACAGCTGCTAATCTAGAGAGTCTGTATGCTATTTCCCAGAGCTTTTCTTTGTTAAGGGCTAGAAATATCGAAGTCGTCCAGTCTGCGGTTAACCGTTTAGAGACGCGTGGCTTTTCTCAAACCTTTACCGCCGTTGATCCCATTTTTATCCTCAGTGGTGAGAAACTGGACTAGGGACTGGGGACTGGAGACTAGGGACTAGGAACTAGGAAAAAGTTTTCCAAATACCTAATACCCAGTACCCAATCCCCAGTACCCAATACCCAATCCCCAGTACCCAATCCCAAATACTTCTATGCCTTGGTCTCGGATTATTAGTGGAATTGTTGCGATCGCTCTTGCTCTTTCTGTGACCCTTTTGGGGGGTTGGTACTTTACCATCATGTTTGCGGTTATCATCTTTTTGGGTCAACAGGAATATTTTAATTTGGTGCGAGCCAGAGGCATCGCTCCTGCTGCTAAAACGACTATGGCTGTCAGCCTAGTTCTGCTGGGAATTTGTACCCTTGATGGCAGTTTAGCTGATGCTGTGATGCCAATAGCTGGCACACTTATTTGTTTTTATCTGCTGTTTCAGCCCAAATTTGCCACGATCGCTGATGTTTCCGCTTCTATTATGGGGCTATTTTACGTAGGTTATTTGCCAAGTTACTGGGTGCGATTACGAGCAATTGATAGTGCTACTTTTAGTAACCTCCCTTTCGGAGGTTACTGGCCCACAAGCTGGACAGATTTTTGGGAAAAGGCAAATTCTACTTCTTTAGCACAAGGTTTTACAGCAACACTGCTGACTTTTTTGTGTATTTGGGCAGCCGATATTGGTGCTTACACCATTGGCAAATTCTTTGGAAAAACCCGTCTGTCTGAGATTAGCCCGAAAAAAACTGTAGAAGGGGCTGTTTTTGGCATTACTTCAAGTGTTGCTGTAGCCATAGCAGGAGCCTATTATCTGCACTTGCCCAGATCCCCCATCACGGGTTTAGCATTGGGTTTACTAATTGGTATTGCTAGTCTTTTGGGGGATCTTACCGAGTCTATGCTCAAGCGGGATGCTGGAGTCAAAGATTCTGGGCAGTTAATCCCCGGACATGGCGGTATTTTAGACCGTACTGATAGTTATATTTTCACAGCACCTTTGGTTTACTATTTTGTGACACTACTGTTGCCGCTACTATAGCGGTTCTCGATTGTATGGAATAGACCTATCCTAAATATAAAAAAGTTACTTTTAATAACTAAAAGTAACTCTAATTTATCTATTCGATCTGGTTGGAATGCACAATTTTTCCAGCCATGTCGAATTTTTTCTTTTTTCAGACAAATCTATTTAAGGGTAAATTTTCTTAACCTGAAATAAAGTTAAACTGATTGCAAAGATTGTTTCGCTTCAGTTGCGATCGCTTCTACTTCATCATCAACCAAAGTTTCTAATATAGATTTGGCTTCCGCACCGCCCAAACGAGCCAAGGCTTGTACAACTCTGTAACGAATTTGCCAATCTGGATTGGTAGCATAGGGAGCCAACAGGGGAACTGCTTGTAAATCTCCCAAGTCGCCCAAAGAACTAATAGCAGCAGTTTGGACTAATTCGTTCTCTGATGAGAGTGCCTCTTTGAGTAATTCAAAGGCTCGTGGATCGCCTAACTCTCCTAATGTGGCGATGATACTGAATTGGATTAGCCATTCAGTAGTTGTATGGTAAAGGTGCTGCAAGTCTTCAAAAGCTTCATGTAACTTCAGAGCACCCAAACAGTCTGCTGCTGCTGCTTGTACATCTACTTCGGAGTCATGAAGTAAGCGATCGCGCAAGATATCCAAGGATAACTGTAAATCTTGTGTTCCAAGTGTATCCATTTGGCTCACCGCCGAGTAACGGACACGGGAATTGCTATCGCCAATAGCACTTTGAATTAATTCAAAGCCGATCGCAGGTTCTAATTGGCGGATTTGATTTACTGCACGTAAGCGATCGCCTAAATTCTCAGAACTTAGCAATTGCTTAACAGACTCCGAAGTAATACTCATTTAGTTATCCTTGATTTTCAAAGGTGTAAAAAATAGCTAACAGTCTGATAACTGTTAACTTACTAATCTTGACTTGCTGCCATTGCCCGAATAATATCACCACGAGTCAGAATACCAATTACTTGATCAGTGCTGTCAAGTACTGGCAAGCGATGAACGCTGCGATCGTGCATGATTGTAGCGGCTTCCCTTAAAGTTTTATCTGGGGAAATAGTGATCGGGTTTTTACTCATCACCTCCCCAACGGTTTGCCCTAATGCCTTGTGCAAGTCACGTTCGTATGTAGCAGGATTTTTTAAATAGATAACGCTATCAAGAAACATGATGTATGCAGGTGGAGTAACCCCAGTTTCTTGCCACATCAAATCGGTTTCTGAGATAATTCCCACCAATTTACCGACATCATCCACAACAGGTAGTCCGCTGATGTGGCGTTCTGCGAGAATTTGGATAGCTTCATTGAGTGGAGTTTCCACCCGGACGACAATAGGATCGCGGCTCATCACATCGGCAACGGTTTTAGGCATTTATATTACTGACACCTTTAATCAAAGTCTCTGCGCTTATTGTAGAAAATTGCGGGACTCAACCTGATGCAATTAATAGATTGTTACTGTATTGGGCATGAGGAAGAGGATTTGGGGACAAGGAGAATTGGGGACAGGGGGAAAGACTTGTTTCAAGTTCTCACCTCTTGTCCCCTTGTCCCCCTTATCTCCCCCCACTCCCTACTCCCTAGTTCCTTTTAAAGCAGCAATAATTTGAATATTTGCTTTAGGAAAAGTAAACTGCTCTAATTCTTCCAAGGTTACCCAGCGAATCTCATCAGATTCCAAAGGTTGGGGAACACCTGTAACATGGCGGCAGTGATGTACTGTGAGCGTAACGCGCAAGTCTGTATAGGTGTGGTCAATAGTAATTAGATGCTCTCCAACTTGAATTACTATTCCCAATTCTTCGGAAATTTCCCGTTGAATACACTGTTGGATAGTTTCACCAGGCTCAATTTTTCCACCAGGAAATTCCCACAAACCACCCATTGCTCCTTCTGGACGACGACGATCAATTAAAATTTCCTTTTGGTCGTTCCAAATTACTGCAACACCAATGATTTTATGGGGCGGGAAAGAACTGGTTTCATTCATAGATTCATAAAAAGACTCGGCAGACTAGTTCTAACTCTGCCGAGTTCTAATTTTAACTTCAATTCATCACCGTTTTGGATATTTTAAAAAATTTAGCTGATATTTGACCCTTCGGCTTTGTTCAGTTTTTACCCTGAGCGAAGTCGAGGTGATCATTGGAAACTAGGAGCAAGGATTTCGCAGAGGTTTATTCTTAATTACTATCGCCGTGACTGTGACTACCTCTTAGCCCAACAAAAATATTTAATTCCCTAAATTTTACATTTCTAGTCAATTTCGCTGCTGGTGGTTTCAGATCCCTGAAGAGCCATTTCAAAATCCATTCTCTGTTCAGCGTTACGCAAGAAATAACCACTAATCATAGCAGAAGCCAGAAGCCGACCCAGACTTTCTCGACTGGTGGTAACAGTAACGCCAAAGTGTTCTGAAGGTAGATTACCCAATAGTCCTGTAATATTCCGTTCCATTACTTGAAAGACTTCGGCAGAGGCGGGTTTAGATAGTTGGGTAACTGTTTCTGGACTCAAAGATTTAACGTACTGCCATAGTAAATCGCTAGTTTCTGATTCACTATTGAAAAATTCTGAGACATGATTGGATGGGTTATTCATTTTTTAGCTCCTTAACTACCACTGCTAGCTGCGGCGCTTGTGATTTGAATATTAAATGTCTATTTTGGATTTGACTTAGCTAGCTCTTTTGTCTTCCTGTCAACTAATGTAACAGCCTAGCTTAAGAGTGTAAGTAGGCGTAACCGTACCAAAGTCAGCGTATTTTCTCACCCCAATAAATAAAATAAGGAGTGAAAAGTTAATTAAAAACTCCTCACTCCTCACTCCTAACTCCCAACTTTCCCCTAACTTGCCAAATATTCACCCATGTTGGCTTTAGACTTGCGAAGTTTGGTTAAGGCTTCCCGCTCAATTTGCCGGACTCGTTCTCGGCTAATGTTTAGGATTTCACCAATTCTAGCCAGTGTCAGAGCTTGCCCATCAGTTAAGCCAAAGCGCAGCGTGATCACTTCTTTCTGTTGTGGCGTGAGATCACCCATCAGGCGATCTAAGTCATAAGATAGGGAAGATTGCATCACAAACTCTTCTGGAGATGCTCCTGGATCTTCCAGCATTTCTCCGAGTTCTGTGTCGTAATTATCACCCAGCCGCAAATCTAAGGAAAGAGGCAAACGCGCCTTTTCTAGATACTCTCGCACCTGTTTGGGGGTCAATTCTAATTCTTCAGCTAGCTCACCAGCTGTAGGCGCACGTCCCAACTTTTGAGACAATTGGCGCTGTGCCTTTTTAATTTTATTTAATTTTTCAGTGATATGGATAGGCAGCCGAATAGTGCGGGCTTTTTCTGCTATGGCACGAGTAATAGCTTGCCGAATCCACCAATAGGCATAGGTAGAAAATCTATACCCTTTGGTAGGGTCAAACTTTTCTACGCCCCGTTGCATACCAATACTACCTTCTTGGATCAAGTCCAATAAATCGACGTTGCGCTTTATGTACTTTTTGGCAACGGAAACTACCAGCCGCAAATTGGCTTCTACCATCTTACGCTTGGCAATCTCACCATCAGCGATCGCTTCGTTCAACTCTGCTGGTTCTAGGTCTGTCGCTTCGGCCCACTCTTCGAGAGTCGGTTGACGATCTAACTGCATGGCAAGAGATTCTCTTGATTCGTGCAAAGTACAAGAACGTTGCACTTGTTTACCATAGAAAATCTCTTCCTCGTGGGTTAAGAGTGGCACACGGCCAATCTCACGCAGGTAAGTCCGCACGAGGTCTGTGGCTGTCTGAGCGGTCTTCATGGCGCTACTCTTTGGTAATGATGGGTTTGGCGGTAGGGTCATTAAAGGATAGATGCTTTGTTAGGGTGCTACCCAGTCAGACTGGGTACCTATGCTATGGTTTACAACTTACGCGCCCGAGAATCTCGGCTGCTCATAATAATCAAATTTAGGCTTCTTAACTGCTAAAAGTTACAGCTATTTCCTACTTTTCACAAGTATCTACAGTTAGATAAAAGGTAGCTTCTTAAACATTTTTTTATTGGAACCTTATTAACAATTGTAACATTTATGAGAATCTTTTGGCTATATAGCGAGATTAAATTTCCTGGTTGCTCCAGTTCATGCAATATCGCCCTCTGTCTTAAGGCTGACTAAAAGCCAATTTAAGAAATTATCTGGATTAACATAAGCTTCCTCATATTTGTTAAAATATCTCTAATGAGAACTATAGTCATTCTCTTATAACAATTACTTAATTTTTGCTGGGAGTAGGGAATGGGGAATTGGACAATAATCAATAGTTCTTCTCCCCCTGCGTCCCCTGCTCCCTCATCCCCTCTACTCCCCACTCCCCGCTCCCTACTACCTCACAATTGGGCAATATTCTTGAATGGTTTTTACGTCCAAAGTCGTATTTTGTAAAGAACGGATAGCGGCAACGGTAGCTTTCGCGCCGGCAATTGTCGTAATGATGGGAATTTTGTAACCTAATGCTGTGCGGCGGATTAACCTAGCATCAGTGTGGGCTTCTTCTCCTGAAGGTGTATTGATAATAAGTTGGATTTTCTGGTTCTTGATTGCATCTAGGACGTGGGGACGGCCTTCATGGAGCTTAAGTACTAATTCAATATTTAAGCCCTGTTCGAGAAGAACTCGCCGTGTACCAAGGGTAGCCATCACTGTAAAGCCCAAATCGATAAACTCCTTCACCACACCACTGGCGGCACCTTTATCGCGATCGCTCATTGATACAAATACAGTTCCACTTAGTGGTAAACGCTCCCCAGCACCCAATTCTGCTTTGGCAAAGGCACGGCCAAAGTCGCTGTCAATCCCCATCACCTCACCAGTAGAGCGCATTTCTGGGCCTAATATTGTATCAGTTCCGGGGAATTTATTAAAGGGTAATACAGCTTCTTTTACAGCAATATGTGTGGGAATAACTTCCTCTGTAAAGCCTAGCTCCTCTAAAGTTTTACCAGACATAATTAAGGATGCTAATTTCGCTAACTGTACACCTGTTGCTTTAGAAACAAAGGGCACTGTACGCGAGGCGCGGGGGTTGGCTTCCAAAATGTAAACTTGCGGAGAATAACTGCTTGCGCCGACAACGGCAAATTGGATATTCATCAACCCCACAACTGACAGCGCTTGCGCTAGCTGCACCGTCCATGTGCGAATTTGATTGAGAACTGCTGGTGATAGGGAAATGGAAGGTAAGGAACAAGCGGAATCTCCTGAGTGAATCCCTGCTTGCTCGATGTGTTCCATGATGCCACCAATCACTACCCGTCCTGTATGATCGGCGATCGCATCTACATCGACTTCAATGGCGTTTTCTAAAAACTTATCAATCAAAATCGGATGTTCTGGTTCTATGAGTACCGCAAAACTCATGTAGCGTTCCAACTCAGCATCGGAATAAACGATTTCCATCGCTCGTCCCCCTAATACATAGCTGGGACGCACCACTACTGGATAGCCAATCCGTTTGGCGACAATTAGCGCATCTTCGTAACTCCGAGCAATACCATTAGGCGGTTGGGAAATATTCAACTGTTGAAGAATCTTTTCAAACCGCTCCCGGTTTTCTGCCATGTCAATGGAATCTGGCGATGTACCCCAAATTTTAGTGAGCAGTCCAGAAGTGTCATTTCTAAGAAATTCTTGTAATGGTAGAGCCAACTTTAGCGGTGTTTGACCGCCAAACTGAATTATTACACCCACTGGATTTTCAGTTTCAATGATGTTAATAACATCTTCTTTTGTTAACGGCTCAAAGTAAAGGCGATCGCTAGTATCGTAGTCTGTCGAAACTGTCTCTGGGTTAGAGTTGACCATAATCGTCTCATACCCCGCTTTTTTCAAAGCATAAGCGGCGTGACAACAACAATAATCAAACTCAATTCCCTGTCCAATCCGGTTGGGGCCACCACCCAAAATCAACACTTTTGGCTTGGTTGCGGGCATTACCTCTGTTTCTTCTTCGTAGGTAGAATAGTAGTAGGGAGTAAACGCTTCAAACTCAGCAGCGCAGGTATCCACTGTTTTATAAACTGGGATAATCCCTAGTGACTTGCGGTAAGCGCGAACTTCATCTTCGGTGGTTTTGGTGGCATAGGCAATTTGGCGATCGCTGTATCCGTCTCGTTTCACTTCATAAAGTTGCTCTTTTGTCAATTGCTGTAAAGGTGTCCGCTTCAGGAATTTTTCAACATCTAGGAGTTGCTGAAATTTATCTAAGAACCACGGGTCAATACCAGTCAGTTCGTAGATTTCCTCGGCACTAATCCCTAATTGCAAGGCATGGCGCACGGAGAAAATGCGATCGGGGTTAGGTGTCCGCAGTTGGGCACGGATTTGTTCACCACTGGGTAATTTTTCGGCTTTGTCGCAACCCCAACCAGCGCGTCCGGTTTCGAGCGATCGCAACGCCTTTTGGAAGGATTCGTTGAACGTCCGCCCAATTGCCATTGCTTCCCCGACGGACTTCATTTGAGTTGTTAGCACTGGGTCGGAACCAGGAAACTTTTCAAAGGCGAAGCGAGGAATTTTTGTTACCACATAGTCAATTGTCGGCTCAAAGGACGCGGGAGTTTTCTTGGTGATGTCATTTTTAATTTCATCCAAGGTGTAGCCCACAGCCAATTTTGCTGCCATTTTGGCGATAGGGAAACCCGTAGCTTTGGAAGACAAAGCCGAACTACGGGAAACGCGGGGGTTCATCTCAATTACAACCACATCCCCATTAACCGGATTAACAGCAAACTGGATATTAGAACCGCCAGTTTCCACACCGATCTCGCGGATGATTTTGATTGCCATATCCCGCAGCCTTTGATATTCTTTATCAGTAAGGGTTTGCGCAGGAGCGACGGTAATTGAGTCTCCGGTGTGGATACCCATAGGGTCAAGGTTTTCGATGGAGCAGATAATCACCACGTTATCTGCCAAGTCACGCATCACTTCGAGTTCATATTCTTTCCAGCCGAGTAAAGACTGGTCAATGAGAATTTGCGAAACGGGGCTGGCATCTATACCTACCTGTGCCATTTCTTCAAATTCTTCTTGGTTGTAAGCAATACCGCCGCCACTTCCACCCATTGTGAAAGCTGGACGAATAATTAGGGGATAAGTACCAATTTGGCGGGCAACAGCTTTGGATTCTTCTAAAGATTCGGCTGTACCACTGGGACACACAGCTACTCCGATCCTTGCCATTGCTTCACCAAAAAGTTTCCGATCTTCGGCTTTTTCAATGGCTGGTAGTTTAGCGCCGATTAACTCAACGCCGTACTTTTCTAACACCCCATTTTTGGCTAAAGCAACAGCGATGTTGAGGGCGGTTTGTCCTCCCATCGTTGGTAGGAGAGCATCTGGGCGTTCTTTCTCAATAACTTTTTCGACCAATTCCGGAGTCAGCGGCTCAATGTAAGTGCGATCGGCCGTTTCCGGGTCGGTCATAATCGTTGCGGGGTTGGAGTTGACCAAAACCACTTCATAGCCTTCTTCTCGCAGCGCTTTGCAGGCTTGAGTGCCAGAGTAGTCAAACTCAGAGGCTTGTCCGATCACAATTGGGCCAGAGCCTAACAGTAGAATCTTCCGGAGGTCATCACGGCGGGGCATAGTAGTTGCCTTGGAGTACGAGAATACAAATCTTGATTATTTTAAGGGTCTTTATACCCTGTCGTGCTTTTTATTATTAAGTTTTCTAGGTTTGATGGCAAAGGGGAGTGGGGAGCAGGGGGAGCAGGAAAAGAATAATAATTTTTAACTCTTAACTAGCGTTGACTATTTTGTATTTCTAATTTTATTTAATTGTGATACTCAAATTTATAAAGCTTTTGCAAATTTTTACTATTTAAGCTGATGACAGCTTACAACAAATGATGATTTATTTTGGACTATATCTGTCTGCTTATTTAGCACACGATAGATTCCTTAGATAAGAATCTATCTTAATTAGCTTATTGCCAAATATTTTCAACGTTAAATATTATGTAAATATGTTTACTTAAATTAAAAATGGCAGAGAGATACGAATACCATCCTCTGCCATTTTTTATAATATTTTAAGAGTTAGTGCTGCTAACTTTTTCTTTCAGTCTAGGTAGACAAATCTAGATTATGAGAGTTTTAGCTTTGAGCAGCTTGGACAAACCCTAAAGTTAAGCTGTCTTTAGCGAGGAAGTGAGACAAATGATATGCACGTTCCTCAGTTTTCAACAAAATCTTTTCGTACAAATAGCGTGTACCCCGATCGCCTAAACTCTCTGCCTGAGCGGCTTGGCGGCGAATTACGCCAATGATTGCTTGTTCGGCAGCTAGGTCATTTTCCACCATTTGGCGAGAGGAATATACACCTTCAGATTCTTGTTCAAAACAGGTTAATTCTGCTAACTTGCTGAAGGTCGCTACTGGCACGCCACCCAGCCCATCCAAACGTTCTCCAATTTCATGAACGTGGTCTTGTACTTGGTTATAGCTTTCGTTAAAAAACTCATGCAGAGAGTAGAATTCTGAGCCTTCAACTACAAAATGATGCTTTTGGTACTGCAAGTATAGTGCCTGGAAACTAGCTAATACAACGTTGAATCCTTCTGTCACTGGAGCAGTTACGCTGTGATCCAACAACACAGGGTTGTCATATACATTACCAAAATTCCGTAACAAAGTTTGTGTTTCAGACATTGCGTTCCTCTCTTTTTAACAGTTATAGATTTTAACTGCTTATTCCTTACATATTAACATTTTAATAAGAAGAGCAAGCCAATTCGCCATGTCAATATTTTGTATTTTTGCTTACTAAAAATATCAAGTTTATTATTTGCAACTTGATGGGTGTGCCATCAAGTTGCATAAATTTCTCATTAATATTGACATCACAACTTAAATGTGCATATTTCTCAACAGAAACAGGGGGAGAAATTTTTACTTTGTCCTTTTTGTTCCCCTCTCAATATGAGATAGCTACAAAAATTTGATTTTTTTTCCAAAGTTACTGAGAATTGTTTGCACTTAAGGTATGCTGGTTTTAAGAGGCTAACTCCCAAGACTTTCAAAAGCCAGGGAGTTAAATCGCGGTAATTACTGCAAGTTTGTTGCACTTTGAGGACAATTCGCTTGAAATCGTTTAGTTCAGAAATAGAAAGCAACCACCTTGTAGAGGTGAATTGGACAGACCGCTGGCAAGTCTATCAACGCCTAAAGGAGTTAGACATTCCCTGTAGTTGTGCGGCTAACCAGCCATTGAAAGTTGAAATTGGCTCTCCTATGACAGCTGTTCAACTTTGGAGTGTGATACGGCGATTAACAGCCTCCCGTCAAGACCAGATTTGGACTCTTGAGTGCTGCTGGAAAAATCGCTATCAACAGTTCTAATTTTTAGCTGTTGCTGAGAATATCTCGCTTGATAGTTTGTACTTAGTTAAAAGGAGGTCAAAAAATGGGTGCATCTCACAGTACGGAAGTATCGCAGTTTTGCCTTGAGGGCAGATTTATAGATTTTGTTATTAAAGATGGCTATAAGCTTAAAGGCTTAATGCTGGGGACTCATGAGGGTGAGTCTTATATTAAACTTGCTAAACATTTACGGGTTGCTTTTGACTTGCGCTTACCACCAGGCACTTGGCTGCAAGTTGCTGGTTACAAAAAACATGATTTGAAGGATGGCACTGTTACTCTGAAGGCTGAACGTGTGATGGCGGCGCGTTCTGAGATGGTGATTCAGACGGCTACCCCAGTGCAAGAACCCCCATCTATTGATAATGTCAAGGTAAAACCAGCTAAAACTAAAGCCACGATTTTAGTGTGCCAAAAGTCTGATTGCATGAAACGCGGTGGTAAAGCAGTTTGTCAGGCGTTGGAGGCGGCTTTAAGCGATCGCGGTTTAGAAGACCAAGTTACAATCAAGGGCACTGGTTGTATGAAGAATTGTAAAGCTGGACCAAACCTAGTTATGCCAGATAAAACGCGTCATAGTCGAATTCAAGCAGGACTTGTCCCGGCGTTGATGGATAAGCATTTCGGTGACAAGAGTGTATCAGCACAGCCTGAAAATTTAAGGGAAATTACGATATCTAATGGCAAACTTTGGAGAAATAATTCATAAAATCTTGACATTTCAATGAGAAAGCTTAATAATATCTTCTCAAGTGTGTTCCCTTAATACTCGGCGTTAGACTTTTGCCAAGTATTTGCAAGAGTTTTGAATTAAGCGATCGCCTACGATTTGTCATGACAAAGGCAAACTAGTAGAAGCGATCGCTTAATATTTTATGGAATAAGGATATTGATCAAGGGAGAATTCAAGAGTCAGGAGTCAGAATTGAATTGGGTATTCTGAACAAAAAAGGGGATAGCGAAAATTCCAACATCTGTGCAAAAGCCAGAAAGTCCTTTTTCCCCCTGTCTCCTGCTCCCTGTGGTCTTCATGATAAATCTTTAAGCGGACATGATATCACACCTCTGGTTCAATTCCCGCCGCTCGCAATTGTGCTGCTAGTCGTTCAGCACGTTGGTGTTCTTGTTCAGCGCGTTGTCGTTCCTGTTCGGCTAATTCTCCACCCCAAAGCAGTAGGTTTCCTTGTTCATCCCACCACCGCAACCATTTACCTGTGCGGTTTTCACGTGTACCCTGCCACACTCCAAGGTAAAGATTTATGTCCGCTATCCAGTAACGTTGATTTTCATCAGGCTCTTGCAAAATGTACTGTTCTGCGGTTTGTAACTGATACATCTCGATACTGCCGTTATCTGGTTCAAAGATGATGTAGTTTGGTACTTTTAGGATGCGCTCGTAGAAAAACCATTTTCCTGGGGGATATGTCGCTTTGACAGAATACTCTGTCTCCTCTGTATCGGAAACAAATTCCATTACAATTACGGGAATGTCACCCTGTAATTGAGGGGTATAACTACGTATTACTTCTTCCCTATTAACGTTAATTTTCGGAATAAAAGCCCAATTAGGGGCTTTAATAACCATTCTGTTGTTGAGAGTGGCACAAATACCGTAATTGCTTGTTATTAAGGTGTTAGCTGAAACTTTTCCGGCTAATTGTAGGCTTTCTGTAAGTGCATTAGCTAAGGCTGGTTGGTTGATGTTGTCCACTGGATCATTTGGCAGTTTGTAATCATCGGGTAGTTTTTCCCAAGTGATTTGGTAGTCTTGGGTAAGGGCTGTCATCGTGGGTTGTCCTTTGGTGTGGTGTTAAAGTCGCGGATTTTACCCTAATGTTTGACTGTTTTAGATCCCCCAACCGCCTTTAAAAAAAGGGGCTATGAGTTACTCATCTTCATCGGGTTCTAAATCGTCGGCTGTCAGTTCCTGATGGGGGATGGCGGCGATAATCGCATCTATTACTTTAGATACTGGCAATATTTCAATATTTAAGTCTGGGAATTTTGTCCCTTTTGGCACGATCGCTCTTTTAAATCCCAACTTAGCAGCTTCTTTTAACCGCAGTTCCATTTGGGAAACTGATCGCACTTGTCCACCTAACCCAACTTCACCGATTAATACTGTACCGGGATCAACTATGCGATCGCGGAAACTGGCAACGATCGCGATCGCAATTCCTAAATCTACCGCAGGTTCTTCTACATTCAACCCACCCGCAGAAGCAACGTAGGAATCTAATTTTGACATGGGGATTCCCACCCGTTTTTCTAAAACGGCGAGAATTTGCACTAAGCGGTTATAATCTACGCCAGTACCAGCACGACGGGGCGAAGGGTAACTGGTGGGGCTTACAAGAGCTTGCAACTCAACAACTATCGGGCGAGTACCTTCGCAAGCCACGACAATGGCAGTGCCAGGAGCAGGATCGTCACGGTTGCCCAAAAATAGCTCTGAGGGGTTGGAGACTTCTCGCAGCCCATCTGCCACCATTTCAAAGATACCGATTTCGTGAGTTGCGCCAAAACGGTTTTTCACTGTCCGTAATAATCGATGGGAGGCAAAGCGATCGCCTTCAAAGTACAATACCGTATCCACTAAATGTTCTAAGACTTTTGGCCCTGCGATCGCTCCTTCTTTGGTAACGTGCCCCACAATGAGCATAGTCACATCTTCGTGCTTCGCCACTTTCATCAATGCTGCTGTACATTCCCGTACCTGAGCCACTGAGCCTGGTGCAGAAGTCAGCGCCGGAAAAAACACCGTTTGGATACTATCAATCACCGCCACGTTTGGCTTTAAAGAGTCTATTTCCCGTAAAATCTCTTCTAAATCTGTTTCTGGCAGTACATATAAATCTGCTCCTATACTGTCAGGGTCTATGGGAAGCGTAGCATCTACTACTACCGTCGTATCTACTATTTTTACTTTCTCCTCATTAACCAGATTTACGCTTTTTGATACTCCCAAACGAGAAGCTCGTAATTTTACCTGCTGTCCCGATTCTTCACCAGTTACGTAAAGAATGCGATATTTCTGTGCTAATTGATTTGATACTTGCAACAATAAAGTTGATTTCCCAATACCCGGATCACCACCAATCAGCACCATAGAACCTGGGACAACCCCACCTCCAAGCACCCGATCCAATTCCTCATAACCAGACTCCCATCGGGCGATTTGGCGATCGGTAATTTGATCAAATGTTAACGAGGAGCGTGCTTTAGCTGGTTTAGCATGAGATTTACCATTGCTTGAAGTTGATTGCCAACTACTCACTCCCCCACGGGTGGGTACATCTACTGAAGATTGAATAGAAATTTGTTCTTCTAGAGAGTTGTAAGTACCGCAAGCAGGACACTTACCAAACCACTGGGGCGATTCTGCTCCACATTCGTTACAAACGTAAAAGGTTTTTGGCTTTGCCATTATTAAATCTTATTAAATAATCTTAATATTTACTTAATTCTTGAAAAAAACTAGAATCTAATAATAGTAGTATTTAGAGCTTTTTCCAAATGAATTGATGGAATGATATCTTAATATTATGGTATTAAAAATTAATCATGTAAATTTTTAGTGAAGGAGCATTGAAAAACTTGGAAAGCCATAAAGAAAAAATCTTGGTGGTAGACGACGAAGCCAGCATTCGCCGGATTTTGGAAACGCGCCTTTCCATGATTGGCTACGATGTAGTTACTGCTGGCGACGGGGAAGAAGCTTTAGATATTTTTCGTAAAACTGATCCTGACCTGGTAGTTTTGGATGTAATGATGCCAAAGCTAGACGGCTATGGTGTATGTCAAGAATTACGAAAAGAATCAGATGTCCCCATTATTATGCTAACAGCCTTGGGGGATGTAGCCGATCGCATCACCGGTCTAGAATTGGGTGCTGATGACTATGTAGTTAAACCATTTTCCCCGAAAGAGCTAGAAGCTCGAATTCGCTCGGTGTTGCGGCGGGTAGACAAAACCGGTGGATCTGGCATTCCCAGTTCTGGGGTAATCCATGTCGCTAACATTAAAATCGATACGAATAAGCGACAAGTCTACAAAGGTGATGAGCGGATTCGATTGACTGGTATGGAGTTCAGCTTGTTAGAGTTGGTAGTTAGTCGCTCTGGAGAACCTTTTTCTCGTTCGGAAATTTTGCAGGAGGTTTGGGGTTATACACCAGAACGTCATGTTGATACCCGCGTTGTGGATGTGCATATATCTCGTTTGCGGGCAAAGTTAGAAGATGATCCTAGCAACCCAGAATTAATTCTTACAGCACGAGGTACTGGTTATCTTTTCCAGCGAATTATTGAACCAGGGGAGGAGTGAGGAGATCAGGCAGGGGGCAGGGGGCAGGGGGAGAAGAACTATTAATTATTGTCCAATGCCCAATTCCCAATGACTAATGACTAATGACTAATGACCAAACCTGATACTAATCGAGTTTTGCGGCGTCTACCCATTGTCGTAGGTGGGTTAGGCGCTGTACTTTTGCTGATTAACCGTTTATTGACACCAGAATTAACCCAATCTCAATCGCGTGTTGATGTGCTGGGTGTGATTTTGAGTGCAGTGTTAATTTTGACTGGTTTAATTTGGCAGCAAGTTCAGCCGCGATCGCCTGATACTGTAGAACTAGTTGGAGAAGAAGGTTTTGTACTAGCGGCAGATTTACCTGAAGCTGTGAAAACAGAGCTAGCCTGGGCATCTCATTTATTGTTGACTAATACAGTAACGCGATCGCTAGTGGTTTTTTATCAAGGTAAAGTTTTGTTGCGTCGCGGTATTTTGGGTGCTAAATCTGAGGTTGTACCAGGAGTAATCTTAAAACAGGTACTCGAAAAACAAAAACCGATTTATTTAGTTGCTCTAAAAATATATCCAGGGAGGCTTGAATTTGATTATTTGCCAGAAAATACTCAAGGTGTAATTTGTCAACCTATTGGCAACCAAGGTGCGCTAATTTTAGGCGCGAATGCTCCTCGCAGTTACACCAAACAAGATGAAAACTGGATTGCTGGAATTGCTGATAAATTAGCTGTTACTCTTAATACTTAGGTTTTTGGGTAATTTAGAAGTCAGGTTCAGTCACCAAGAAGTTAAAAAATTCCACCCTTCTTTTTCTTCCTTAGTTGTTCCTTCTTTTTCTTGAGCTTCTTCCGGTGTCTCTAAGTTTTTCTGTTGGATTACATTCTCATATTCTCCTGAATCAACCCATTTCAATAACTCACCAGCTCGCATAACCACCCAAGAAAGTCCGGGTTCTGTATAGCTTAATATTTTGGTTAGCTGATCAGCACTATCAAAGTTATTGGATGCAAACTCACGGGCTTGGGCAAGGAAATCTTCGATCACAGCAGTAGTCAAGTACTCATCTGGCAAACCTGCAAGTTTCATCAGTGTAGTGGTTGCTACATCAATATCCTGGCAAGCAAGCATTGCAGCCCGATCAGCAGTGAACCTAGCCATCATCCGCCAATTATACAAAGCCCGTTCCATACCACCAGCTACCAAGCCACCAACCCCAAGTGTGGTACTGTTTAACAAATTTTTCAAAGTTGGCATGACAATTGCCATTTGGTGATAAACCATCTGCTGACTCTTGATGCGATCGATTTCCTGTCCAAAAACGTAAAGCAACTCATCTGCACCAAGCCACTCCATTGCATCTAAATTTATACCCACAACGGGTTTTTCTACACCAACAATGTAGGTTTCAATGTGACCTGTACCCCGAAACAGATACAATTCAGGGAGTGGAGCAACATCAAGAATTTGACAGGTTTCTACAAATGCCTGATGCAATTGGGGAAAATTACGGGATGAAATTCTGATTTCACTACCAAGGCTTTGCAGCCTGAGTAGGCGCTCGATGCCGTATTCATTAATTTTTTTGAGTAGCAGGGAGACGCCGGGCATATTTTGCAAAGAAGCTAAGGCTTTGCGATCAAAAGGGTGTTCGTAGGCTGCTGAATTTAATCCAGTTAAAATTTTTCTCGTCATGGGTTTTGAGCTTTATCTTGGAGTGTTTGGGAAGTTCAGTTACTCATACGATTTTGAATTTTAGATTTTTGATTGTGAAATAGTTAATCAATAAGCTTTCTTTTTGGCGATCGATTCGTCGCAATCATTTTTAAAATTGGTATCAGTATGAATGGCTTGTGTTTTCATTACGCCTATGGTTGGGGTTTTGGCAATAAACAAACTGCAATTAAGGCGCTTGCTGTTCATTTTTTTGAATTAGTCCCCACAATTACCAAGACGAGCCAAGAGCGATCGCAGAGAGATTTTACCAGATTGAACTAGAAAATCATATTTGATTCAGCTTCAAATCTAAGTATTTGTCGTCTTCTCGCCCAGATACAATATGCAATAGGGACGCACAGATGTTATTAATGTCAGCTTAAGGGCAGTTGACACTTATGCACAGATGTGAATCTATACTACTAACTGACTCGGAAATTTAGAAATTTACAATTCTATCTATGCAAATTATTTATTGGCTATTACTTGCTGTAATGTTTGTGGGTATCATCGGTGCTGTAGTTCCAGCTATTCCTGGTAGCAGCTTAATTTTAATTGCAATTATCGCCTGGGGAATTGTTAGTAGTTCTTTTGCAGCTATCAAGATTCCATTAATCGTGACAATTATAGTTTTACTGCTCAGTGTAGCAGTAGATTTTTTAGCTAGCTATGTGGGAGCAAAACAAGCTGGAGCTAGTAAGTGGGGGCAAATTGGCGCAATTGTCGGTTTGGTAGTGGGCTTTTTGGGATTATTGCCAACCTTGCCTTTTGGCGGTCCACTGTTAGGAATTTTATTAGGCCCGCTTGTGGGAGCAATTATTGGTGAGTATCTTTACCGACGTGAATTTAGGTTGGCGGTTAAGGCGGGTATAGGAATTGTAGTCGGCTCTTTGGTTGGAAATTTGATTCAAGGGTTGTTAGCGATCGCCGCAGTTGTAGTTTTCGTTGTGACAACTTGGCCACAGGTATTTGGCTCTTAGCAATTTCTGAATTTTTGATTTGTCATCATTTAAGGATTAACGTTAATCCGCCCACGACACACTAACTTACCTGGGATCAGCGTTAGTTCTTGAATATCGACATCTGAGCCAAGATCCAGATTGTACTGATGATTGTCCTCTAATATATTCTCCTGAGCGGGCTTGATTTTTATATGTGCCACTTGTAACTCATGCCCACTGAGTAAGTGTAAGCTTAGACAAATCTCCAAAGGAGTTGTTTCATTATTGGTTACTCTCATACCTCGCAGTATAATTTGATTGTAATCAAGGATAATTTCTTGCCAATTAATTGGTTGTGAATTTGGGCAATATGTTGGTAAAACCTTAATCAGCAAATCGCTCAAAGCATTAGATAATAAGTCAGATGAGAGAGAGGCATTAAGATCCTTCTCATCTACGATCAAATTGCCAACCACTGGTACTGTTTCTAACAGTCTTAAGGGTTTACCCCTGAGTACCGAGCCAATGTTTATGCGAATATTTTCTGCAATTAATTGAATTTTTGTAATCAAGAGACCTTGATAAACTGCATGAGTAGCCAAAATAGATACCGACGGGATACGGCCAAAAAGAATTTGGCGATCGCTCGCTTTAATCTCGACTTCTAATTCAGATATTTGGCTTACTTGCGCTCTCAGCCAGAGCTTTAGGGCTGTTGTGAGTACCTGCGTAATTATGCGGATTTTATTTGCATTTGTGGTTTGGGGATTTTGCTCTGGCATCTAACGAATTTGTTTATGAGTATTGAAGGTGGCAGAGGGTCACTGCCTCCTGCCTTCTATTGATGAATTAAATGAGTCTTAAATGTAACATTTATGCCTACTCGCTACAAAATGCAAATATCATTTAATTGTTAACAGTAAATAAGTAATTCCAGATGGAGGAACGATTACAAAAAATTCTTGCTCAATGGGGTATCGCTTCACGCCGTGAAGCCGAAGAAATGATTAGGCACTCACGGGTGCAAATCAATGGGGTATTGGCACATTTAGGTCAAAAGGTTGATCCCCAAAAAGATGCGATCGCAATTGATGGTAAGCCTGTATCTAAAAAGCAACGTCCGGCTTTAATATATTTATTGCTACACAAACCAGCAGGTGTGGTTTCGACTTGCTACGACCCTCACCGCAGACCAACAGTCCTGGATCTACTACCGAAACAATTACGGGAGGGTTCAGGTATTCACCCAGTTGGGCGTTTAGATGCAGACTCTACAGGAGCATTAATCCTGACCAATGATGGAAATCTGACATTTGGACTAACCCATCCCCGTCACAGTATTTCCAAGACATATCGTGTTTTGGTAGAAGGACACCCTTCAGAATCAGTACTGCAAATGTGGCGTCAGGGTGTGATGTTGGACGGTAGAAAAACCAGGGCCGCTAAGGTACAGCTAATAGAACATCGTGCCGAGCAAAGCTTTTTAGAAATAGTGTTGCAGGAGGGAAGAAATCGCCAAATTCGCCGGATAGCTCAACAGTTAGGATACCCAGTAATCAAGCTGCATCGGACTGCTATCGGTTCAATTCAATTACAAACTCCAAAAGAACCTTTTTTGGAAGAGGGTAAATATCGTTACCTCAAAGATCATGAGATTCGCTTTTTGCAAGAGCAGATAACGCAACCTAATTATTGATTCAGTGGAGTTAAGGAGTGTCAGTAGGCATGAAATGGCTAAGAAAGAAGAATAATCACCAGCCATCACTTTCATTAGAGCAACAACGAGCCGAAAAATTGGCAGAATTGGGCGCTCAACTTTGGGCATTGCGTCAAGAACAGGGTCTATCTCTAGAGCAAATGGTTGCATTAACTAGGATTCCCCAGCGATTATTGCAGGCGATCGAAGAAGGTAATTTAAACGATCTACCGGAGCCAGTCTATATACAGGGTTTAATTAGGCAATTTGCCGATGCACTAGGCTTGAATGGAGTAGAATTTTCTGGCACTTTTCCAATCAGTTCTGCACAAGTGAACCGTCAAGGCATGGGGAATACTTCACCCCTTGATCAACTACGTCCGATTCACCTTTATTTTCTTTACATATTGCTAATCGTATGCTCTGTAAATGGCTTATCTCAGTTATTAAATAGTGCGGTACTACAAGCAAGTAATAGCCAAAATCAGCCATACATAAAACATAAGTCCGGTGTTAAACCAGAAGTAGCCCAACAAAAAGATTCATTAAAAGTTCAACCTGTCAGCGACACCCTTAGCGGCGAACAACAGGGACAGGTTGTACAGATTGGTGTCACTTTAAAAGCTTCATCTTGGATTCGCGTAGTAGCCGATGGCAAAACCGAGTTTGAGGGTACTCTCCCGGAGGGAACTCACCGAATTTGGAAAGCTCAAGAGCAACTCACAGTGAAAACTGATAATGCTGGTGGTGTTTTAATGAGCGTCAATCAGGAAAAAGCCAAGGAAATGGGAGAGCCAGGGAAAGAGGAAGAAGTTAGGATTGCGGCAAAACCCAAGTTTTGAAATATGGGGCACAAGAGGCAGAGGGGTAGGGAGCAGGGAGCGGAGGGGAAGGAGGTAATTTTTCTCCCCTTTGCTCCCTGCTCCCTGCCTCTCCCGCTCCTCACTGTCCTTGCGGGGCGCGTCCATTTAGTCTGGTAAGAACTTTTAAGCGATCGCCTAATTCTTGTGTCAACCCTTCTGCTTGATAGCGCCACCCCCAGTTACCCTCAGCAATACTAGGAAAATTCATCCGCGCTTCATTTCCTAATCCCAAAATATCTTGCAAGGGAATAATTGCTTGGTTGGCTATAGAACTCAAAGCTAGACGAATTAAATCCCAGTGGATGCCTTCAGGACTAATACAACCTAAATAAAGCAACAGATTTTGCTTTTCGTAGTCGCTAGCTGAATTAAACCAGCCTACAGTTGTGTCGTTATCGTGAGTCCCGGTATAAACTACAGCATTTCGCGGGTAATTAAATGGTAAAAATGGATTACCGGGATCAGAACCAAAGGCAAACTGCAAAACCTTCATCCCAGGAAATTCATACTTGTCTCGCAGTGCTTCTACCTCTGGTGTAATTACTCCCAAATCTTCTGCTAAGACAGGTAGCTTACCCAACTTCTGTTTGATCGCTTCAAAAAAAGCATCTCCAGGTGCTTCCACCCATTTGCCATTCATGGCAGTTTCTTCGCCTTTAGCTACTGACCAATAAGCCTCGAAGCCCCGGAAGTGGTCAATGCGAATTATATCTACATAATCCAGCATTGCCTCAAAGCGCTGTACCCACCATTTAAAGTCTTGTTTTTGTAATTCCTCCCAGTTATAAACCGGGTTGCCCCACAATTGACCGGTGGAGCTGAAGTAATCTGGTGGAACTCCTGCCATTTGGGCAGCAACTCCTGTCTCTTCGTCTAAGCAAAAGATGTCGGGATGTGCCCACACGTCAGCACTATCGTGAGATACGTAGATGGGGATATCGCCAATAATATCTATACCGCGCATATTGGCATAGCTTTTCAGTTCTGACCACTGCCGGAAAAACTCAAATTGGACGAACTTGTAATAAAAAATATCTCCATTGAGCCGATCTTGGACTTCAGCTAATGCTTCGGGTTTACGCTTGACAAATTCTGGTTCCCATGTATGCCAGCTTGCATTCTCGTGGGCATCTTTCAACGCCATAAATAAGGCGTAATTATCTAGCCAATAGGCTTTACTGTCACAAAAACCAGCAAACTCGTTTTTTTGGATGTCCGTAGCATTCACTTTAAAGTTTTCACAGGCTTTTTTTAGCAGCCCAATCTTAATCGGCACAACCTGGTCGAAATCTACCTTTTCTACCGGAAATCCTGGTAAATTAGCAAAGTCTTCTTCAGATAGCAAACCCTCATCTCGCAGTTTTTCTGGGCTAATCAGCAGGGGATTTCCTGCCATTGCCGAGTAGCACATATAGGGGGAATTACCGTATCCAGTGGGACCCAAAGGTAAAACTTGCCAATATTGTTGATGGGTATCTTTCAGAAAATCGATGAAGCGATAGGCTTCTAAGCCTAAATCTCCAACGCCAAATCGACTAGGAAAGGAAGTAGGATGCAGCAAAATACCACTGGATCTAGGAAAAGGCATAAGCAACCTGAATTATTAGAGAGAGCAATTGTCTGATGGACACGCTATGCGATGCCCAAGGGGCAGTAGCAAAGCCAATCGCATCGAATTTATCACGGAACAGTATTTGCAAGGTAAATCAAGTAAACTCATTTTGTTTGTCCTTAGTCATTTGTCCTTTGCTCTTGACTAATGACTAATGACCAATAACTAAATAATTATGACTTACCGAAATCCTGCACCAACAGTTGATATCATCATTGAACTAGTAGATCGACCTCATCGGCCAATAGTGTTAATTGAAAGACATAATCTACCCTTAGGTTGGGCTATTCCTGGTGGTTTTGTAGATTATGGGGAAGCGGTGGAAGTGGCGGCCCGACGGGAAGCTGAAGAAGAGACGGGTTTGCAAGTGGAGTTAGTTGAACAATTACTGGTGTATTCTGATCCCAATCGCGATCCGCGTCAGCATACGATTAGCATTGTGTTTTTGGCGACAGCTAAGGGGGAACCAAAGGCTGGGGATGATGCCAAGAGTGTAGGCGTTTTTGAGTATTGGCTTGTGCCTGGTAATTTATGTTTTGACCACGATCGCATTTTGCGGGATTATTGGCGATATCGGCATTATGGGATACGTCCGAGGTTGGGGTAGGAGAAGATGTTAAAGCCAAGATTCTAACGCTAAGGCTTGCACCTGGTGTATCCTTTGAAAATCGCTGTCCCCTGAAACGATGGTGAGGTTATAGTGCAGAGCAGTTGATGCTATCCACAAGTCGTTATCACTAAAACCCAAATCTTGAACTGTAAATTTTCTACGCCTTGCTTTGTCTTTGGGGCCAAAATTTTCGATAATTTCTCCTTTGAGGCTACCGTAAACATCTGCAACTATTCCATTAATGGGATAAAGGTCAATGGTTTGCAGAAAAGTTCTGACAAAACGAAGATTTGCTTCTTGTTGAGAAGACTTTTGCACCATGTAAATGAGTTCACCTTGCACAATAACGCTAGTTGCAACGCCTAAGCCGATGTGTTCTTGTAACCGACGAATGACGTTGCTTTCTCCAAAAATGATTCGGCTACAATGGTTAGTATCTAGGAGGTACATCACTAAAATTCAGCCGAAGAACGGGTTTCGTAAACAAGCTGTAAGCACTCTTCAAAATCATCCCCTTGCCAGGTTCCAGCAAATTTTAGTAAGTCTTCTGCTTTAGAGCCTCTAATAATTGGTGTTGCTTCCTGTATTTCCGGTTTTGTTTTCTGATTGGAAGTATCATCATTTTTTTTCGTTGACAGGTCAAGAGATATTTCCTCGGTTCCTGGTTTTGTCTTGAGAAAACGTAAAAAATCTAGTGTTTCAGCTAGTAGAACATCTGAGGACGATTCAATTTCTTGGAGCAGTAATTCTTTAATATTCATCCTGGTTTATTCATAAATAATGTTTTGCAGTCTGTCGTAACAGTATTATACGAATGCGGTCGAGATGCTGGCCTAACTGGTGCGATAATGCCAGATGGAGAAGTCTATAAACCGATCGCTTCTCAGCTAGAAATCGATAAACAAGAAACATCGTTAAACAAAGTAATACTTATGACTCGTAAAGTAATTAATACTGACAACGCACCCGCACCAGTGGGTCCTTATAATCAAGCGATCGCAGCTTCAGGTCAATTTGTATTCGTAGCTGGACAAATTGCCATCGATCCCCGCCTTGGAGATGTCGTCTACACTGATGATGTTAAAAAACAAACCGAGCAAGTATTAGCTAACCTTGAAGCCATCCTGACAGCAGCTGGTGCGACTTTTCAAGATGTGGTGAAAACCACTGTATTTCTAGCTGATATGAATGATTTTGCAGCCGTGAATGCCGTTTATGCTAAATATTTTCCTGAAGATACAGCCCCAGCACGCGCTTGTGTGCAGGTATCACGCTTACCTAAAGATGTGTTAGTAGAGATTGATGCGATCGCTGTAATTAGCGGTTAGAGAAATAGAACGATAAGCAAAATTTTAACAGTTACACTTGATTGTTCTATTTTGCTCGTCTTGAAAGTGATAACGGTAATCGATATATGATGTAATCGGCTTTTGTCAGCAAAGCATTAGCAGTTTATAACTATATAGCTTATACCACAGCTAGCAGTGAGATCACAGCTTTAGATACAGTAATTAATGACGTGAGACGCAGGTCTAACTGCCGTTCTTAGAAAAAGCAACCCTAAGTCCCAGTTAGCTAAAGCTTAAAATAAGTGTTAACGCGACAGTATAACGCACTTATTAATCCAAGTTGCGGGTTATTAAATTCTAAGTGAAAAGTCCCTGTGTATTCATGCGATCGCTCCCCAAAAAGATTAACTTTTGAGAGCGATCGCATATTCAGCACCTGAAATACATATAATAATTTTTTCGGCAAGTCTATAGTAAACTCAGGTTTTCTGGATAAATATGATATCACACTATATCCTTACTGTTCCAAAGCTCAGTGCCAATTAATTGAGTTATTAGGGGTAAAATGTGGTTCATCTGCGAATCCCAAAGGCGATGCCCAGAAAAGTCGCAGAGATTACCGCAGACACTGGTTATGTTCCGGCTGCTAAAATACGTAAGTATGAGTAGAGTAGTAAGATCAAACTACTCAGGTAAAAATTGTCTATTTGGTCACACAAGACCGCTGAAAGATTGTAGAAAAGTGTATTTCCTTGTCTTGACAGTGATGATAATCTCAATTTTAAGGATGTTATAAGCCTTTATCTGCTAGAGTTTCTGACTTTCAGCAAACTGAATAATCTATCAATAATAAAATCGCTAGGAGTGCGATGAGATGTCACAGTCCCCTATGACAAAACCAGAAATAGCTGCTGGAACTCTAATTGATAACCGCTATATTATCCAAAAACTTCTGGGACAGGGAGGATTGGGGCGAACTTACTTGGCCTTTGACACTCGTCGCTTTAATGAAGCTTGTGTTCTCAAAGAGTTTGCGCCCATAGGCACAGGGGAGAGTGGACTAGAACAATATCGCAACTTATTTAAAAGAGAGGCAAAAATTCTTCATCAATTGCAACATCCTCAAATTCCCAAGTTTTTGGCTTGCTTTGAAGGAGATGGTCGATTATTCCTAGTACAAGAGTATGTTGATGGAAAAACATATTCTAGGCTGCTGGGAGAACTTCAACGTCAAGGAAGAAACTTCTCTGAAGAGGAAGTTATACAGTGGCTAAAAAATCTGCTGCCTGTTTTGGAGTATGTCCACCAACACAACATTATCCATCGAGATATTTCGCCTGATAATATCATGTTACCTGATGGCAATGATTTGCCAGTGTTGATTGATTTCGGTGTAGGCAAGCAAATTGCTGACATGAATGAAGCGAGAAATTCCAACCACCAGGTAACCTTTGTTGGCAAAATGTCTCTTGTCGGCAAAGTGGGATATGCTCCCCGCGAACAGATTAGCTTGGGTTTATGTTCTCCTTCTAGTGACCTTTATGCTTTGGGAGTGACAGCTATTGTATTACTCACAGGTAGAGATCCATCCTTACTAATGGATCAATATTCATTAGAATGGAACTGGCGTTATTATTCCTATGTTAGTGATGGTTTCGCTCAAGTACTCGATCAGATGTTGGCAGATAGACCTAACAAGCGATACCAAACAGCTAGGGAAGTTCTTATAGATTTAGAGCGTATTGCAAAACCAGAAGTGGTAATGTCTCCTGCAATTATGCTTGATGATTTGCCTGCAACGATATTTAATCCTGAATTTCAGGCTATGTCGGCAATATCGCAGTCATATAACCAACCACCTGAACAAACAATTTTTAATTCACCTACTTCACCGGCTGTTATGCAAAATGGGCGAATTAAAGAACAACAATCTTCGCTCCAACCAACATTTATCAAACATTGTCATCAAGAGTTAGCTTACCATATTGGGCCAATGGCAAATTTAGTTATGGAAGAAATATTAGCTCAAAATCCTTACATTTCACCTGACCAATTTGTTGAACTCATAGCTAATGAAATTCCTGACTTTCAAGCAGCTTTTGAATTCAAAAAAAACTTATTCTCATAAACATTTAGACCACCATTGATTGAGACATTATTTGAATTGTTTAACTAATTCTGGAGGGTTAAGCAAAGAGCAAATAAACGCGGCCAGTTTTGTGGTAGGGTCTAAATCTCCGACATAAAACTAAATTACTCGAATTACTTAACGTATCGGTAGCTAGTTCACTTACTCCTGCAAAGAAGCAAGCTACGCAGTCTGTCTGTAACACCTCCCACAAACGTGGAGAGCGTCATTACGAATTACGAATTACGAATTATTTTACTCCCCTATACTTCCCTGAGTGCGTTTGATTCTTTTCATTGCCATTTCCAAACTTAACTGCATCCGTCTAAAGGCTTTAGCTAAATTACCAATTTCATCATTAGACATCTGCTCAAATTCAACTTCCATATGTCCGGTGCTAACTTCTTCGGCTACACGAGTCATGCGTTTAAGAGGCATTACAACTTGTCGATTTAAGAACAAGTTGACTAACAGGATAGTCGCTATAAAAATAGTTGATACAATTAGGATAATTAGTAGGGAAGACTGATGGGCTTTATTGATAACGTTATTTGCTGGTACTGTAATAATCTGAGCGCCGACAATTTCATTCAGCTTCCACCCAAATCCATTAGCTGTACCATAAAGATTAATCATGCTTTGAGGTGCAGCTTCAGGTACACTATGACACTTTAGACAGCTTTCTTCAGAAATTGATAGCGGACGAGCAATGTAAAAGATATCGCCACCAGGAATTGAGCGAAATCCACTTACTTCTTTAAGGTCTGATTTCTTTCTGAACCTTTCTACAATTTCTGTCTCAAAACCGTCAGCTTTATCCCGAAGATTTGTAGGATTGAGAGTTGCTTCTTTATAAAAGAAGTCACGGTAGTCTGGTGTTTTCCGTAAAATCTCAAATATTTCCCGTGCTGAGTATGCAGGAACACTTTGGGGCAAAAACTCAGTTTCCAATTTATCAACTAGCTCTGGATTAATTTGAGTATTGGTGTAGTGACGAACAGAACTCATGGTTTGTATGAGCATAAGACCTGTTGAGCTAATATCTTGTTTAGCATTCTCTCTGAGCAGAGAAGAAAGAGTAAATCCACTCAAGCTCAGACCAAACGTCAGAATTACCAGTAGCAAAATTGTAAATTTTTGTTTCAGCTTCAGATTCTTTAGCATAATTTCACATTATTACCTGCAAGTCAAATTATTATGACCAAATATCGCTAAAGTCATCGTTCACTCTAGCATGAGTAATCAAATAAAATTTTGATGTAAAGGTATAGTTTAGCTAAAACTAATAGGGTATACCCAACTCTATATTAATAAATATTAGTAATTATTGAGGTTATTGAAAATACTTTCTAAGTAACTAATTTTAAAAAGCTACATCAACAAAACAAAATTGAATTTCCAAAAATTGTGTTGGCTGTTCTGATACCGTGCCAAAATAAATACCAGGAATTGTCAAATATTACTAATGGTGTGGAATGCGGGAAAGTCTTTATTCGGTGGACGCTACATTATTGAAAGCCAACTAGGCGAAGGCGGAATTGGCATTACTTATCTTGCCAGAAATCAACGGAATCAACTGCGAGTGATTAAAACCCTCAAAGAAGAAATCCTAAATCACCCGGCCTGGATACTTCACCGAAACAAGTTACGGCAAGACTTCCGTGATGAAGCAGTTCGGCTAGCTGTGTGTCACCATCCTCATATAGTACAGATAGAAACCATCTTTGATGACGGAAATTTGCCCTGCATGGTAATGGAGTACATCGAAGGCGAAGACTTAGGACAGTACCTGAGACGAATGGGGGTGCTATCAGAAGCAGAAGCGCTACTGTACATTCGACAAATTGGCGATGCTTTGACGTTAATTCACTCCAAAGGTCTGCTGCATCGGGATCTTAAACCACGTAATATTATGATCCGCATTGATAAATCAGAAGCAGTGCTGATAGACTTTGGCATCGCTAGAGAATTTATTCCCAATATGATTCAAAGGCATACAGTGTATCGCACTCCTGGTTTTGCCCCACCGGAACAGTATGAATCAGAAGCGCCACGAGGAGAATACATTGATATCTATGCCTTAGCTGCTACTTTGTATAATTTGCTTACCGCAGTTATACCGACGAGTGCAGATGATAGACGTCACAATATTAATTTAGAACCACCACAATATTTTAATCCTAAGATTAGTGACAGGGTAAATCAGGCTATTATGTGCGGCATGGATTTGGAGTCAACTTATCGTCCCCAGTCTGTGCAAGAGTGGTTGGATTTATTGGGCCCTGATACTGGTAAGAACATAACACCAATATCATCGACTTTGCCGATAACGCCTAAACTTAAACCGCCTCCACCTGTTGTATTAAATCAGCAGAATTGGCAATGTGTACAGACCCTCAAAGGTCATTCTAGTATGGTTCATGCGATCGCCATTAGCTCAGACGGGCAATTAATTGCTAGTGGTAGTAATGACCATACTATTAAGCTTTGGCAACTGGGTACTGGCAAGCTAGTGCGTCAACTCGGTCGTTGGTCTTCTGGTCATTCGAGTATGGTTCATTCTGTCGCCTTTAGCCCAATCTCCTCAAAACTTTCTTATCAAGGGGAGTCAGGCAAATCTGTGGGAGTTGCAGACCTGAACGGGGAAATCTTAGCCAGCGGAAGTTGGGATAACACCATCAAATTGTGGGATGTAAACACAGGCAAAGAAATTCGGACTCTCACTGGTCATACTAATTGGGTGAATTCCGTTGCCTTTAGTCCAGATGGCAAATTTCTGGCTAGTGGTAGTGTTGACTGCACAATTAAACTGTGGCAGGTACACACAGGCATAGAAACTCAAACTCTCATAGGCCATTCTGACTCAGTTTCGTCAGTTGCCTATTCTCCAACAACGCCTGCAACGAATAGCAAAGATAGACAGCTTGTGGCTAGTGGAAGTACTGATTACACCATTAAATTATGGCAAGTATACACAGGCAGAAACATTTGCACATTATTAGGTCATTCTTTCTTCGTCAACTGTATCGCCTTCAGCAAGGATGGGGAAATTATCGCCAGTGGCAGTGGTGATAACACAATTAAACTATGGCACGTAAATACAGGCAGAGAAATTCGTACTTTCATTGGTCATTCTGATTCAGTTTGGTCAGTTGCTTTTAGTCAGGATGGGCAATTTCTCGCTAGTGGCAGTTGGGACAACACTATTAAACTGTGGCATTTACACAGTGGTAGAGAAATCAGCACACTTACAGGGCATTCCAGCTATGTTCGTTGCGTCGCCTTCAGTCCCGATGGTCAAACTATAGTTAGCGGTGGTGATGACGATACTATAAAGATTTGGCGGCGGGAATCATAAGTAATTCGTAATACTCGCCTCCAGTGAGAAGCAAGCTACGTAATTCGTAATTAATAATATTTTTACTTAGTGTGGTTTGAAAGTTTTAAACCTATAGATAGACCTGCGATCGCCCAAAACTTGTGACAATAATGACGGCAAGCGTTATTTTTGAACAAGAATTAATATTTATGGGCTTTGGTATTGGTGATTTATTCTGGATTTTTCTTCTTCTGACTTCTTTGCAACCCCTTTGGCAAAAACGTCAAGTAGAATATCGGCGCTTACGTGCTTTACAACAATTTCAGCAGGAACGCAAAAGTCGGGTAATTTTGCTGGTTCACCGCCAAGAGTCTATTAGCTTCTTAGGAATTCCTTTATCTCGCTACATTACTATCGAAGACTCAGAACAAATATTGCGAGCAATTCGCCTTACACCGCCAGATGTGCCGATTGACTTAATTTTGCACACTCCTGGTGGTTTGGTTTTGGCTACGGAACAAATCGCCAGAGCATTAATTCGCCACCAAGCAAAAGTTACAGTTTTTGTACCCCACTATGCCATGAGTGGCGGTACAATGCTTGCCCTCGCTTCTGATGAAATTATTATGGATGCTAACGCTGTTTTGGGGCCAGTTGATCCTCAGTTGGGTAATTACCCCGCAGCGAGTATCTTGAAAGTAGTTGAAGATAAACCCATTGGTGAGATTGATGACCAAACTCTCATTATGGCCGATCTTTCACGCAAAGCAATACAGCAAGTACAGAGATTTGTAAGGACTCTGCTAAAAGACAGTATACCCAAACAAAAAGTTCTGCCAGAAGATATCGAGCCGATTATCGAAGCCTTGACAACCGGGCGTGTCACCCATGACTATCCGATAACTATAGAAGAAGCAACAGAAATGGGGCTGCCCGTAACTGTCGGGCTGCCCCGTTCTATTTATGATCTCATGGATTTGTACCCACAGCCACAAGGAGGCCGACCCAGCGTGCAGTACATTCCTATGCCTTACAATGACCCCCGCCCAATTCTACCTATGCCCAAGGGTAGACCCCTAGAAGAACCAAATCAGATGACTTGAGAGGTTTTGAGGTAGAAGTTTTTGGTAGGGACTAGGGTGTAGTTCCCGGTGTTGGGGTAGTTCCCGGTGTTGGGGTAGCTCCTGGTGTTGGGGTAGCTCCTGGTGTTGGGGTAGCTCTCGGTGTTGGGGTAGCTCCCGGTGTTGGGGTAGCTCCCGGTGTTGGGGTAGCTCCTGGTGTTGGGGTAGCTCCCGGTGTTGGGGTAGCTCCCGGTGTTGGGGTAGCTCTCGGTGTTGGGGTAGCTCCTGGTGTTGGGGTAGCTCCCGGTGTTGGGGTAGCTCTCGGTGTTGGGGTAGCTTTCGGTGTTGGTGTAGCTCCCGGTGTTGGGGTAGCTCTCGGTGTTGGTGTTGGCTGACCGAAGACTGTCTTTGCTTCTTCATTCAGCTTTTGGCGGAGTGCTAAATTAGCAATACCAGTTTCTGACAACTGATATTTCTTCTGGTACTCCTTCACCACTGCTTCCGTGCGGGAATCATACAAATGATTGCGTACCAGGGGAGGATTTGGTTTTACTACTGCATTCAAATTTGCTTCCAAAATTCGAACGATGTTAGCAGCAAAATCCTGGGTTTTTGGCCCTGCTATCCCATCAACTGGTTTTAGCTTATAACCTGTCTGAAATTCACGAATTGCCTTTCTAGTTTCCTCATCCGTCAAAGACCTATTTGTTACCTTGACGTTATAGCCTAATCCTCGCAACACAGAACGGAATTGCTCGGGTGTATATCTACCTTGAGGGGCTGCGAAACCTGTGTCTACACTTACCATGCTAGCAGTTATCAGGCAAGTAACAGCAAAGGTCGCGCTTGATTTTCCAAACCCACACCACATACTCAAAACTCCTTTGGGTTAAATCAGCAGGATTATAAACATTAACAGCTGCATTTTAAGTTTGTTTAATAACTTTTTTCGCTATTTTTTAATATTTTTTGAATAATTCGTGATTTATTTTTTCAAGTTTTATTTGAGCAACAGAAATTAATTTGTGTCATCCATCAAAAGGAGTATCTTGTACTAGCAGAGATACAGAGGTTATTGTTTAAATCGAATATACCCCTTGAACATTAAATTACAGTAGCGCATACATCTGTCACCTATGTCAACTTAGAGATAGGATAGTTACTAAATGTATAATATATAACTTAGTATGAAAGATATAAAATCTTCTAAGCAGCGGAATCTTTGGTTTGAAAGAATTATGGCAATTACTGCCACCGTAAATTTAGCTTTAGTTTTGTTTGATTTAAGTTATGTACCTTGGCGAGATTTCTACTTACGAAAACTTCCTCAAATTATTCATATCTATGACCCAATAAAAGGTATTGAAACCAATCGAGACACAAAAAATTATCTAGAAACAGTAAAGGCATTAGAAAAACAAGTCAGTCAAACAGGGTTACAGTCGCCTCAGGTAAATAGCAGACTAGAGGAAATAAGGCGTCTTAGCAACGAAATGGTTGACACTAACCCGTTTGCGGGAGTGAATAAAAGTGGGACTCTGGAAAAAATCAAAAATCGGATGCGATCGCGCATCGCTAATGAATCTGCAAAACAGTCCTTTGCCACATTTTGGAGTCAGTCATATCTCTCACAAAATGGCTGGGTTGAAGAAATTAATTTTTTTAACCAGAGCATCCGCCCTTTAATTGCCTCTAACTACTACCGCCAAATCGGTGAAAATGGCGAATTTGTTGATAATTTCTGGATTCTTGACTTACCCTTTGTGGTTTTATTTGGCGTAGAATTGCTGGGGCGTAGTTTCTTGATAAGACGCCGACATCCTGGTTTAAGCTGGTTTGAAGCACTATTATGGCGTTGGTACGACCTATTTTTAGTACTGCCATTTTGGCGGTGGTTGCGAATATTACCAGTATTAGTCCGCCTCGATCAAGCGCGATTATTAAATTTGCATCCAGTGCGAAAGCAAATTCATCAGGGGATTGTCGCCAATTTCGCCGAAGAACTCACAGAAGTAGTAGTGGTAAGGGTAATTAATCAGGTTCAGGGTTCAATTCAGAAGGGTGAGTTTACGCGTTGGCTACTGCAACAAGAAAATTTACGTCCCTACATAGATATTAATAATGTAAATGAGGTGGAAGCGATCGCAGGTCTTTTAGTAAAGACAATTGTCTACCAAGTGTTACCCGAAATCCAACCTGCGATCGTAGCCATTTTGCGCCACAACATCGAAACCGTATTCCATCAAGTCCCCGTCTACCGCAACCTCCAAAACCTCCCTGGCGTGGGACAAGCTCAAACCCAGTTAAGCGAACAACTGGCGACTCAAATCACAACTAATCTTTATAAAACGTTAGTTAGTGCTGTTGAAGATCCTGTTGGCGCAAAACTCACCAGTCAACTAGTAGAAACCTTTAGCAAAGTCTTAGGATCTCAAATAAAGGAAAAACACGTACTCTCAGAAATTCAGAGTTTACTTTTTGACTTCTTAGAGGAAATCAAAATCAACTACGTCCAGCGTTTGTCCCAAGAAGACATAGACCAAATTATCGAGCAAACCAGACAGCTACGAACACAAGTATCAGTTCCAGCAGTAGTGAAAAGATGAGGCAGGGAGAAATCAATTCAAAATTCAAAATTAAAGAACTTCTGCCTCCAGCAAAAACTGCCTCCTCTTTCCCAATGCCCAATGCCCAATGCCCAATGACTATTGACTATCCAATAAATGCGCTAAACTACGAATTAGGCGAATCATAATTGGTTCGTCACAAGACTTCTTGGAAGATATACCTATCGCAGGAAGTGGGTCAGTGCCCACTTTTTTTATTGAATTTTCTCATGGCTCATCCTTTAGTTCCACAAATTATTGATTTGGCGACACCAGTGGCAGAAGAACTGGGATTGGAAGTGGTTGGCGTAGTTTTTCACACTAATCAAAGTCCACCAGTGTTGCGCGTAGACATTCGCAATCCTGAGCAAGACACCGGGTTAAATGATTGTGAGAGGATGAGCCGTGCTTTAGAAGCCTCCTTAGACACTGCCCAAATCGTTCCAGATGCCTATGTCTTGGAAGTCTCTAGTCCTGGTATTTCGCGGCAGCTGGTAACAGACAGGGAGTTTATTTCCTTTAAAGGATTTCCTGTCATCATCTCCACTTCGCCACCCTACGACGGACAACAAGAGTGGATTGGTCAGTTGATTCGCCGGGATGAGACAGCACTTTACTTAAACCAAAAAGGTCGTGTAGTCGAAATTCCCCGCTCCCTAATTACTAAGGTGCAGCTAGACGAGCGCCGATAAACGAGTGATTAGAGGCTAGGGACTAGGGACTAGGGACTAAGGGATTGGAGGAGCAGAGGAGCAGAGGAGCAGAGGAGCAGAGGGTAAGTTGCTGCAAGTCTTTTACCTTTGCACCCAATGCCCCATGCCTCATGCCCCATGCCCCATGCCTCATGCCCAATGCCCAGTCCCCACTCCCTAATTTTTAAAGGAGATTGCTTATGTCAATGGTTACTTTACCTGGATTAAAAGAATTAATTGAAAGTATAAGTCATGAGCGGAATTTACCCCGTCTTGCAGTTCAATCAGCTATTAGAGAAGCACTACTCAAAGGCTACGAACGTTATCGTCGCGCCCAAAATTTAGAGCGCAAACAGTTTGACGAAGATTATTTTGAGAATTTTGAAGTAGAACTCGATATTGACGGAGAAGGATTTCGCGTTCTTTCCACCAAAACTATTGTCGAAGAAGTCACTAACACAGACCATCAGATTTCCCTAGACGAAGTCCAACAAGTAGCTCCCGAAGCGCAGTTAGGGGACTCTGTGGTGTTGGATGTGACTCCCGATCAAGGAGAGTTTGGTCGGATGGCGGCGATGCAAACCAAGCAGGTATTGGCGCAAAAATTGCGGGATCAACAGCGCCAAATGGTGCAAGAAGAGTTCCAAGATTTAGAAGGAACTGTCCTACAAGCAAGAGTCCTGCGGTTTGAGAGGCAGTCTGTGGTTCTGGCAGTTAGCAGTGGCTTTGGTCAGCCAGAAGTAGAAGCCGAATTACCGAAGCGGGAACAGCTACCCAACGATAATTATCGGGCAAATGCCACCTTCAAGGTGTATCTCAAAAAAGTCTCCCAAGGTCAGCAACGAGGACCACAGTTACTTGTGTCTCGCGCCGATGCTGGTTTGGTGGTTTATCTATTTGCCAACGAAGTCCCAGAAATTGAAGATGAAGTGGTACGGATAGTTGCCGTAGCTAGGGAGGCAAACCCCCCCTCCCGTTATGTCGGCCCCCGGACTAAAATAGCAGTAGATACCCTTGATCGCGATGTAGACCCAGTTGGCGCTTGTATCGGAGCCAGGGGATCGCGAATTCAAGTGGTAGTCAACGAATTACGCGGTGAGAAAATAGATGTAATTCGTTGGTCGCCAGATCCAGCAACATATATTGCCAATGCCTTAAGTCCAGCACGGGTGGATGAAGTACGCCTGATGGATCCAGAATCCCGGCAAACTCACGTACTCGTGGCTGAAGATCAACTTAGTTTAGCCATTGGTAAAGAAGGACAAAATGTCCGTTTGGCAGCCCGTCTGACTGGTTGGAAAATAGACATCAAAGACAAAGCTAAATACGACTATGCAGGAGAGGATGAGAAATTTGCGGCTGTAAGAGCAAAATATCAATCAGAAGAAGACGAGCTTGAGTTTGAGGAAGAATTAGAAGATGACAATCAAGAAGAATTAGAAGAGGAGGATACTTTTGATACTAACGACGACGAGTAATTGATAAACGTTGTAAAGTTTTGATAATGTTGATTGTAGTCCGAGTCTCAAAGATTATTTTCTGAAAGATGCCTTGGTATAAGTAAAAAATAGTAATAGAAAACTTATTTTTACACCCAGAATGCTGGACTAAGATCACAGAGAATCGATGAAACCAAATTATCGGCGCTGCGTTAGTTGCCGGAAAGTAGGCTCAAAAGATGAGTTTTGGCGGATTGTCCGCGTCTTTCCATCGGGAAAGGTACAATTAGATCAGGGCATGGGGCGTTCTGCCTATATTTGTCCGCAAACGAGTTGCCTACAAGCAGCTCAAAAAAAAAATCGACTAGGGCGATCGCTACATGCATCAGTGCCAGAAACACTGTACCAAAGCTTGTCGCAACGTCTAGCCCGCACCAATACCCAAAACCAAATTTAGTTGGAACAACTTTGTGACGTCATACTAGAGGAATTGTGCGAAAGCCGAAGTCGAGCTTTCATGACACCCTCTGTTGATCGTTAAGGTTAGTGCCAAAATAGTAAATGGGTGTAAAAGGCATTCGGCTCTCCAATAATTAAGAGGGGCGAGGCAAGATTCCCAGAACAACAAGATGTAATAGATTGTGTTGTGGAAGGCTCAGAATCACCAAAACAAGAAACTACAAAATGGCAACCTGGTAGCGCTCAGGCGCAGTTCGGCGTCAGGGGTTCCTATAAAAATCTTTTATTTAAAAAATTTTTATGGGTGTCCCTCAACCATCATTCCTGGTGGGGATGCCATTATTAAACCGAAACATCTCTCTTTCCTGATTGGAGGCACCGGCAACAACTGAACGGCAGTCTAAAAACAGTAATCCAAGGATGGAGATGTCGCAAACCAGGCAACCATCCGCTAAAACTGTAAATTAAAGGGGAAGAGTGGATGAACAACGGCAAAGTTAGAATCTATGAATTATCAAAGGAATTGAATTTGGATAACAAAGAGCTACTAGCAATTTGCGACCAGCTCAGCATCTCGGTCAAAAGCCATAGCAGCACGATTTCAGAATCCGAGGCAGAAAACATCCGCACGGCTGCGGAAAAACTCGCAGCAACGAATGTCTCCGCCAAAAAGGAACTACGTACAACCAGCCATAAACCAAACTCACCGCCAAACGGCGGATCTGCCCGACCTGCTGCACCCCACAAACAGCAAATTTTGGAAATACGCAAACCCAAAATATTGAGAAATACTACCCCCAACGCCCCAGAGGCGTCAGTTGCTACCAATACCCAAGCTGCCTTGTCTGAAGCTAATCCTCCCTCTCCACCACGGCCTTTCGCTACACCAGTCTCACCCATGAAGCCAGCAGCACCAACTCGACCTGTGCCCCGGACTCAATCTGAGACTCAAGAGCAACCTCCTGTTACGGACTTGGAACAAACGCCAAATCCAAACCAGGCGCCGGAAAAAATAGCATCCCAAAAACCAGAAAAAATAGTTCCGCCCAGACCGAAAGCGGAAAAACCGATCAAACCGCAATTAGCTGCCCCACCGCCAAGACCAGCGGCGGAAGAAGCCCCGGTGGCAGATGAGCAAGTATCTCAGGCAGACAAACCGATCCTCAAGCGTGATCAACGGCAACGGCCCGTCGAAGGCGATCGCGACCAAATTAAGCCAAGAGTTGCTAAACTGCCAACTGACCAGTCTCCGCAATCTGCGCCACAAAGGCAGGCTCGACCTACCCCTGCACCCACCAGACCAGAGCAGAGGGGCAATAGACCATCTGCACCATCGCAGCTAGGAGAAGGGCAAAGACCCAGACCAGCCCGCCCTGGTGAAGCAGTAGCAGCCGCAATGCCGATCGCTACTCCACCCAGACAGATGTCAGGAATAGCGGGCAAATCTCAAGGATTAGGTGATGAGCCAGTCGTCGCACCCGATCTCCTCGATTTGAAACGCCCAAGCCCCCCTCGCCCCACCAAAGGCGGCAAAAAGTGGGTAGAAGAGGAAATAATTGACGAAGTTAAAGAGAAGGCTAAAGCTGGCGTCAAAGGTAAGCGGATCAAGCCGATACTGGATGATGAGTTTGAAGAAGATTTACTAGATGATGACGATAGCGACTCACCAGCCACCGTCCAAGTCAGCCTTTCCATTGCCCGTCCTCCTAAGCCAAAAGCTACTCGACCTGTGCAGATGCCAGGGGCAACCCTTGCTAGCGCCCCAACTGCTAGAGGAAGTAGAAAACCTGGTTCTAAATCTGGTTCTAGCCGTGACCATCACAATAACCGTCGCCACCAACAAGAAGCCGATACAAAGCGTGACCGTCCCGAAAAGGTCACTATTACAGGCCCCTTGACTGTGCAAGAACTGTCTGACGTTTTAGCCGTTCCTGATACAGAGATTGTTAAAATCCTGTTCCTCAAAGGCATGGCGGTGAGTATCACGCAAAATCTAGATATTCCCACAATTACCCTGGTAGGAAAAGAACTAGAAATAGAAGTCGAAACCGTCGAGCGAGAAGCAGAAGCTCGGAAAATTACAGAAATGGTCGGCGCAGAAGACCTAGAATATCTCCACCGCCGTCCGCCAGTCGTGACAATTATGGGTCACGTAGACCACGGGAAAACAACCCTGCTCGACTCAATCCGCAAAACAAAAGTGGCTGCTGGCGAAGCTGGTGGTATCACTCAACACATCGGTGCATACCATGTGGATGTGGAACATGAGGGCAAACCACAGCAGATAGTCTTCCTAGATACTCCTGGTCACGAAGCTTTTACAGCGATGCGGGCTAGAGGAGCGCGGGTAACAGACATTGCCGTGTTAGTAGTAGCTGCTGATGATGGTGTCCGTCCTCAAACCATTGAAGCCGTTAGCCACGCCCAAGCAGCCGGAGTGCCAATTGTTGTTGCAATCAACAAAATTGACAAAGAAGGGGCACAACCAGAACGGGTTAAACAAGAACTTACCCAGTATGGTCTGACCGCAGAAGATTGGGGCGGTGAGACAATCATGGTTCCGGTGAGCGCCATCAGAGGTGAAAACCTGGATACGCTCTTAGAGATGATTCTCTTAGTAGCAGAGGTTGCAGAACTATCTGCCAACCCAGATCGTACCGCCAAAGGAACTGTGATTGAAGCACATCTGGATAAAGCCAAGGGAGCAGTTGCTACCTTGCTAATTCAGAATGGCACCCTGCATGTGGGAGATATCTTAGTAGCTGGCTCGGCTTTTGGTAAAGTCCGGGCGATGGTAGATGACAGAGGCAAGAGAGTAGATATCGCTTCTCCTTCCTTTGCTGTCGAGGTACTAGGTTTAAGTGATGTGCCAGCAGCAGGCGACGAGTTCGAGGTCTTCGAGAACGAAAAAGAAGCCAGAGCACTCGCTAGCGATCGCGCCGATAGACAACGCCTATCCCGCCTGTTACAAGGTCGTGTCACCCTTACAACCCTGTCGGCTCAAGCACAAGAAGGCGAGTTGAAAGAACTCAACTTGATCTTGAAGGGAGACGTACAAGGTTCTGTAGAAGCCATTGTGGGAGCGCTCAAGCAAATCCCACAAAACGAAGTCCAAATTCGGATGCTCTTGGCTACTGCTGGGGAAATCACCGAAACAGATATCGACTTAGCAGCTGCCAGTAATGCTGTAATTATTGGCTTTAACACCACCTTTGCCAGTGGTGCTAGACAAGCCGCCGATGAAGCGGGTGTAGATGTCCGAGAATATAACGTAATCTACAAACTCCTAGAAGATATCCAAGATGCCTTGGAAGGTCTTTTGGAACCAGAGTTGGTCGAAGAACCCTTGGGTCAAACTGAAGTCCGTGCCGTCTTCCCAGTCGGTCGCGGTGCTGTTGCCGGTTGCTACGTTCAATCTGGCAAGCTAGTTCGCAACTGCAAAGTCAGGGTGCGACGCGGCGGTAAGGTGATCTTTGAAGGCGTCCTTGATTCCCTAAAACGGATGAAAGAAGATGCCCGTGAAGTCAACGCTGGTTATGAATGCGGTGTCGGCATAGATAAATTCAATGATTGGGTTGAAGGTGACATCATCGAATCCTATCAGATGGTTACGAAGCGCCGCACTCTCACCTTAACGAGATAGTGTTGAGGGTAAAATGGTTAGAAGTTAGGAGTAATAAATTAGGAGTTAGGAGTTAAAGACTGCTAATTTGTAACTCCTAATAACTCTTAACTTATAACTTTTTATCATGCATTCATTTCGCTCTGAACCTATTTTGTGGATTCACGTCGCTGGATTGGCGACGTTGCCTATTTTTTTACTGCTCTGCTTATTGTTTTTGTCTGTAGGCGAGCCGTTTTTGCCAGTCTGGATGGAGCTATGTTTAGTTGCCGCCATTGGTATTCTTCCTCTACTATGGATGCAATTGCGTCGTCCTTTTTATATATTTGCTCTTTTAGGAATAGCTCTAAAGCCAGAAAATCTGACTGAACGGCAGCGAAAAATTCTCTGTTTAACTAATACAAAGTTAAATCGTATCCTGGCATTAGTGGCAGCAGTATTGTCACTTTGGGTACTATGGCATCTCTACCAAATTGCCCCATTAGTAGCAAATTCAGCTAAATTTCTTCCACAATGGCGCAGCGTTGCACTAGTGCTTGCGGGGTTAGCCTTCTTAGGCAGCAATCTATTTTTACAAGTACCTGTGAGTGTAATGCGAGTTTTAGTGACTAATGACACAGAATTCGCTGGCATAGAGCCATTATCTTTAGAAAAGATTAAGCAAGATTTCACAATTTTAGGTGTGCGGGTTAATCAAATCGTCCCCCGGTTATTAGAATCCTTGTTTAGGATTAATACAGATTCATAACAGCCCATATAAGTATATTATTTTACTTTAAAGGGCTATAAATTAAGTACCAGACGAGCAGAGGGAGATGAAGAAGCAGTTCTTATTGGGGGCAAGGGAGAGAATAAAAAATTACATCTTTCCCCTCTGCTCCCTGCCCCTCTGCCTCTTCCCAATGCCCAATTACCCTTGAAGTTAAAACAAAGGAATGAGAAACTATGGCTCAAATTCCAGCTTCTAGCGATCGCCAATTTTCTGCTGATACTGAAATTTGGTATAGTCTCAAATGTGCGATCTCCACTAGTTCCGGTTTTCAACGTTGGCAACTAGAACGCGATACTCAATTACACGGAATTCGCTTGGAACAGCAGGTACAACGGTATTTAAGAGAAACTTTAGAAACTTTAGCTTACTAAAAATTAAGTAAATCTTGTACGCTTATTTGTAAGCGGCGGAGTTGACGGTATGCACTCTCCAAGCGTTTGCCATCAACTTCTACTTCATTAGTGGGATAATTTTCAATAATTTCAATTACTGACACCTGCCCGTCTTGACTCGCAGAAAGTACCAAAGCGGATCGCAAAGCCTGCCTGTCTGCTCTCCGAGACGGTGTATAAATAACTTGACTAATTTGATCTAAAATAACATTACCAATCGGAGTATTCAGCACTCGATCTAAAAATACAAGGTTTACCTTCACCGGCTCCGTTAAATACTGGCGAATGACTTTAGGATCTTGTCGCGCCAAAGCAAAATTAACTCGTAGTGAACGTGAAAGTTCGCCTGTTTCGGCAAAGGTGGATAGCTCCTCTACAGAAAGCGATTCACGGAAAATACCATAGTTTAGCACTACTCGTTCCGCAGCAAAGGCAGGAGTGGATAAAAGTAGAAGATAGGTACTACTTAATAAAACTAAGGCGCGACGCAGCCCCAAAAATTTAAAACGCATTTCTCCCGATTTCCAATAGCTTTGCTTTTACTGTGATGATATTCCAGTAATATTATTTACAGTATCTAGCTTTAGGTAATACAAAAAAATAAATTATTCATATAGTCGTAGTAGCAGGATGAGCGTTTAGACAAAGCAGCGAGAGACTTGTCGATAGCCATCGCCTCATGCGGAAAGTCCCTAGTACAGCTTGAGCTTGGTGAAAATCCAGATATCATCTCAATTAACAAGACTTAGTGCAAAATCCCCTTTAAAGCTAGGCAAGCTTCGGCTACAGTGCACTAGTAGAATTTTCTAAATAAAAAAATATAACTAATGTATAAGTTCTGTGATCTATCTAAGGAATTTAGCTGGATCGGTGCTAATCATCCAGTATAGTTTTGCATGGGTTTTACAGCAGCTACAAGGCTGCTTGCTATCTTTCACCTTGTTCGACACACTGTAATTCAGCACATCACAGACGAAAAAAATGAAATACCGGGGTTTTCACGTTTCTCCATCGGAGATTTTTCGCCTTCTTTCTAGCAGTCATCTCAGATATGCTTTACGCCTGGGAGCCGGACTAACGGCAATGCTTGTTGTCTCTAGTGGGTCAATACTACTACCTGATGAGGTTAATGCTGGTGCTACTCATCCAGAAGGTATCACCCCAACTCTCACAGCGCAAGTTCCAACAACAGCCGCAACGATTTACGTTAATCCACAAACTGGTGTAGATAGTGCTAGTGCTGGTACAACCTCAACTGCACCCTACAAAAGCATCAGTTTCGCTCTTAGTCAAGCCCAACCAGGTGCGGTTATTCAGTTAGCACCTGGGAATTATAACCAAGAAAGTGGCGAAACCTTCCCGCTATTGCTGAAACCAGGGGTGACACTGCGGGGTGATGAAGCTACTAAAGGTCAGGGGATATTGATTACAGGTGGAGGTTTTTACACTAGTCGCGCCTTTGCCAGACAAGACATTACCATCCTTGCCGAACGAGATACCACGATCGCAGGTGTCACCGTCACCAACCCAAATGGCCGGGGTACGGGTGTATGGGTGGAGTCAACTAATCCAACTATCAAAAACAGTACTTTTACTAACAGTGTCAGAGAGGGTGTTTTTGTCACGGGTACAGGCAATCCCACAGTTGAAGGTAATCTCTTTGTGCAAAACAAAGGCAACGGGATTTCAATTACTAGAACTGCCCAAGGAGAAATTCGGAATAACTTATTTCAAGATACTGGTTTTGGTTTAGCGATCGGTGGCACTTCCACACCCCAAATTGTGGAAAACCAAATCATCCAAAACCAAGACGGTCTTTATATCTCCGAATCAGCCAAACCCGTATTGCGTAAGAATGTCATTCAGAACAATAAGCGGGATGGCGTAGTAGCAACTGTCAATGCTCTACCCGACCTTGGTACCAACGAAAATCCTGGTGGAAATCTTATTCGCAATAACACTCGTTATGATGTGAACAACGCCACAAAAACCAGTCAAATTCTCGCTGTTGGCAACGATATCGATCAGAAAAAGATTTTTGGTTCAGTAAATTTCGTTGCTGCAACTGTTGATGTACCCCCTGGAGGACCTGTCGCTTTTAAAGATGTGCCAGCAAATTATTGGGCTAAAGCTTACATTGAAGCTTTAGCCTCGCAAAATATTATTGCTGGCTTTCCTGATGGCAGCTTTAAACCCAATGATCCTGTAACCCGCGCTCAATTCGCCACTATTGTCACTAAAGCCCTAACACCACCAACTAAACGCCCAGCAATTAAATTTAAAGATGTAGCAAGCAATTTCTGGGCTAACGCTGCAATTCAATCTGCTTACCAAAGTGAATTTGTTTCTGGTTACCCCGATGGCACTTTTAAGCCACAACAGAAAATTCCTAGAGTTCAGGCGTTAGTCGCTTTAGCTAATGGTTTGGGCTTAACTGCGAGTAATCAGAATGTCCTTTCCTTTTACACCGATGCTGCCCAGATTCCTAATTATGCGATCGCTCCTGTAGCTGCGGCAACTGCACGGCAACTAGTGATCAACTATCCCACCGCGAAGCAACTCAATCCTAATCGTGAAGCGACTAGAGCCGAAGTTGCTGCCTTTGTTTACCAGGCACTCGTCAATGCCGGACGTGCCCAACCAATTCCTTCATCCTATTTGGTAACAATTCAGTAAATGCCTAGTAAGGTGGAAGTCAAAAGTCAAAATGAATGAATACAGCGTAAGCGCTTCGTTGATTTTAAATGGGTTGTTTATTTCCACCGCATTGTACTAGTTAGCAAATTGAAAGCGCCAGACTGATAATTTGTTAGTCTGGCGCTTTCAATATTATGAGTTTTATTAATTTTGAGGGTTTTAAATATAAAATTTGGGGTCTTTAAATATAGTTGACCCCATTTGAATGTGATTGGTTTTATGGTCAGGGTCTTTATATTGGCTGACCCCGTTTCAACGATTTCTAGTTTCTCAGAAATTTTTGCTTTTTGGAGTTTCCTAATAATTTTTTTATTTTTTCTCTTTTGATCTTTTTAGCTTCATCAAAGCATTAATAAATTTGAATAATATTAAAGATATAGTAATCCTAAATGAGTTGTAAAAACTCCGATTCCACTCTCTGCGTTCTTTCTTGTCTCCTGCGGTTAGATTTATTTTTAAAAATGATTTATGACTACTATGTATGGAACGGAAGCAGCAAAAAAACTAACCACTAAAATTTCTCCCTTCAGGAATTAGAATTTTTACCCGATTGGGTGCTTCGTTGCCGACGCTGTTCCCAGCGCCAGAGGAAGATCATTAGGGCAACGATTCCTAATTGGAGAGCTAAACTTGGCAAAGCACTCTCAACATTGCGTCCGGCAAGCACTTGGAAGAAAAAGACGAATGCACCAAGTGAGCCAGAAGCACCGAAAGCGATGTAGAAAAATTGTCGTAAGCCGCGATAAGGAGCGGCTATTTCTGCTTTGAGGCTGGCGTATTGTTCAGGGTTAAGGCGATTTTTGCGATTTTGATCTACCATGATTAAATCATGTTATACTCCTAGATTGTGTACGCCGATGTGGCTCAGTGGTAGAGCAGCTGATTCGTAATCAGCAGGCCGTGGGTTCAAATCCCATCATCGGCTTTGATGAAAGTATTACTCAATAGTCAAGTTTTACATAAATCAAGCATTTAGCCAAATGGTTTTTACAGCTTATGAATGTTGAAATAAATATGAATCCAACCACGCTTCCAGCATTAAGGATTGCAAATAGACGGATGCAAATCTCCAACGCAAAAGCATCTAAATATACTCTTGATCATAACCAAGGCTAAGAATTAAGAAAAAATCAGGATTTCTCGTTTGGTTTAGTTTAAGAGACTCAAAGCGATGTCTACGCCTCAATATCTGTCAATAAGCAACGATTCATGCGACTAATTTTGAGCTTATTGAGAATTTAATGGTTTTGTTGACATGATGCCTTTGCACTGCTTTTAGAAGCGTTGAACGCTAGTAAATTAGCAAAGGTATTGTTCAGTGTTCAAGCTTTGATGAATCTTTACTTTGATGGTAAATAACGTCAGTTCGGGTTAAGAAGATTTATTCAGCGTTAGTTGACGGAAACAACGCAAACACGTTGACATATCTCAGAATCAAACAACGGTGTAATAAGGGTTTCAGCTTATCCCGAACTCAGGTTAAATAGTATCCGTCTTGTAGGGGTTTAGCAATCCGCTTTACCCCTACGACAGATCCACTTTTTTGCATCATAGATATTTGGTATTTTCTGTTAATGCGTAAATCCTATACAGATAAAACTAATGGCAAATGTAAACCTATATTTATCTTCTATAAAAGAGAAATAATTCTTTGTAAACGTTGGAATTAAGGCTGAATAAAGACACAGGAAATATTTGGTTGAAGGCTTTATATTTCTTTAATTTTTCTTACTGCTGCAAATTTACTGATACTGCTACTATGCATATTAACAGTAGATTTCAAGTTGGTGAAGTATACAAGTTAAGTCTCAAAGCCATATGTATAAACCGTGGTTTACTTCTGAATTCTGACTCCTGAATTCTGCTGTATTATTCTAGACGATTTCTAGAGGATATCAAAAGCAGTTTCATGTATGCATTGGTTTTACCTTTACATGGGCTGGAATTTTTTTAGTAAAAAACATGACGGAATAAATATATTTATTTTGTCTGGCAGATTTTAATTTTGTTCCTAAATTCAGGAATATAAATTTGCTAATTCTACAGGAAGGTTATTATGTTGGATAGACTTGCTCGACGCCAATTTGTGAAAATCACAAGCGCTTTTGTAACTGGAGTAACAGCAGCAGTAAGCGCACCTTTAATTGACATTCTTCGCGCAAATGCCGCGAGTCAAGCTTGGGAATCTTTAGGCGGTGTACTTAGCTCTGGTCCTGATGTTTCTTCTTGGGCAGCAGGACGGCTTGATGTCTTTACACGAGGTACTGACAATGCCCTTTGGCATAAGTGGTTTGACGGCACCTGGTCAGGCTGGGAATCTCTAGGTGGAGTTTTAACTTCAGACCCAACGGCTGTCTCTTGGAGTAACGGCAGAATTGATGTCTTTGCACGAGGTACTGACAATGCTCTCTGGCATAAGTGGTTTGACGGCACCTGGTCAGGCTGGGAATCTCTAGGCGGTGTACTTAGCTCTGGTCCTGATGTTTCTTCTTGGGCAGCAGGGCGGCTTGATGTCTTTGCACGAGGTACTGACAATGCTCTTTGGCATAAGTGGTTTGACGGCACCTGGTCAGGCTGGGAATCTCTAGGTGGAGTTTTAACTTCAGACCCAACGGCTGTCTCTTGGAGTAACGGCAGAATTGATGTCTTTGCACGAGGTACTGACAATGCTCTTTGGCATAAGTGGTTTGACGGCACCTGGTTAGGCTGGGAATCTCTAGGCGGTGTACTTAGATCTGGTCCTGATGTTTCTTCTTGGGCAGCAGGGCGGCTTGATGTTTTTGCACGAGGTACTGACAATGCTCTTTGGCATAAGTGGTTTAGCGGCAGTTGGTCAGGCTGGGAATCACTAGGTGGAGTTTTAACTTCAAGTCCAACGGCTGTCTCTTGGAGCAACGGTAGAATTGATGTCTTTGCACGAGGTACTGACAATGCCCTTTGGCATAAGTGGTTTGATGGAGTCTGGAGACCTTAAACCAAGCTCTTTAATCCAAAAGAAAAAGACTTACCAAATTCCACAGCACATGAGCTTATCCGCTGAAACTTCTCTTAGCTATCTAGCAAATGCTTTTTTAATAGATACAGCCGTTTGCAGCTAAATGAAGTACAGAACCAAGGATTCACAAATCAAATTATTCTTCTCTCTCCTGCCTTGTCTACGACACGCTGCGCGATCTGTCTCCTGCCGCAAAACCAGTGACTTTGTAGCTCATGCAAAAGAAAACTGCTGTAGGTAGGTAAGTAGGAATATTTATAACTATGTTAAGAAATTTCAATTGTCGGGTGCGTTAGCTGAAAGCGTAACGCACCTTAAATTATGGATGATGCCATACTCTCTAGGACTTACGCATTGACAATAAATACCAAAATGGAACAAGGCTAAAAACCATATCTTTGGTAGGGGCACAGCATGGTCTATTTAGGGCTTGCTGAAAAAGAAAGAAAAGGTGACAGTCTGTAGATAAAAAGACCCTAGAAGTATATTCAGGTGCAAGGAAAGAAGGTAAAATAGCCCAAAATCCTTGCATGACAGTGGTCAGCCC